>OLWD01000012.1_pt1 | contig 189559 bp, 158 predicted proteins | sample 1673971 | NCBI WGS metagenome assembly OLWD01 (sample SAMEA103958136, study PRJEB25191) | human gut metagenome | reverse complement strand
ACACTACCATGAAAAAGATATCTACTACCACTTACTACCACCCTATTTTGTGGCATCGCATCCGCTGCACTTCTCGCCATACACATACTCTGTGTATGCCGGCTTGTCCACTACCCATACTTGGGTTGTTTCTGCATCATGATGAATTTTTCCTACTTCTACACTTTTTACACTATATCCCAAAATGCAATCATCATCTATTTGATGATCAGCCCACTCTTCCACTGTATCAAAAGCTTTTCCGCAACCGCATACTACCTTTGCAGAATACTGCGGTTCGTCATATGCCTCTTTTACAACCTTCGTTTCGTAATGCCCCTCTTCCTTGTGCTGAATGGTATTGGCCACATACTTTACCCATTTATGTGTATGAGCAGCTGGCTCATTCGCTGTGCCTGCTGAGCTGTCTGTACCTTTGCTGCCTGCGGCTGATGCCGGCTTAGTCTGATTTGATGAAACCGCATTTGATGCTGCACTGCCGTTATCGGATGCCGTAGCACATTTTTTATCAGCTTTCTCTTTATTTTCCTTAGAATTCTCCTTCGTTGATGTGCTTTCTGCGTTTGATGTTGCTTTAGTATCTGACAGTTTAGATGTTTCATTTACATGATTATTTTCTGTGGTTGCTTCTGTACTACTATTCGCAACACTTTCCGTTGCTTTTTCTGTTTCAGTACCTATCTTTGATGACTCCACTTTAGCCCGACCACATCCAGCTGATAATACTACAACCGTAAGTGCAAGGGCCGTGATTAATATCATTCTCTTCATAAGCAATACCTCCAATTTACCTGCAAACATCAAGTGCTTGTCTGACCTAAAATATTTTTTACAAAAAAACTTTGTGCCTTATCATTTTTGAGTTCTATTCATTCAATTATATTATCCAGTTCAGTGTCTTCGTATATTTTTAATTTTTCATCTATCTCTGACATCATTTTATCCTTATCAAAATTCTTCTGTTGCTCTGCCATCTTATCAAGTCCGGTAGCTTTTATAAAAATATAGTTTTTTACCAGCTTGATACTAATAAGTATGACTATCACTAATAATATCGCAAATATTACTGCAAATGTGGTAGCCACAATATGTGCCAGCTTTTTTCTTATTTTACTGCCTTGTTCATTCCTTCTCATATTTAACATCTCCAATTTCAAAACTTACTTCAAATAATCACTTTTTATCTTCTGCTTTTTTAGACCTACCATATATATAAGCATTCTCTTCGTGTATGCCGGGCACTCTCGTTCTCCAGCTATCCAGTGACGTAACGTACCTATTGGAATCTTGAAAGTCTCTGAGAACTCTTTTTGTGTCATGCCGAGTGACTTAATCAAATCCTTGAAAGACACATCCTCATTTTCATCCAGTAATACGCTGATTTCCTTATCTCCATTTACTACATAATCAGTTATATTCTTTTTCATATTCACTCACCTTTCAATTACAAAATACTCCATTGGAGTGTTTTTGTCAATAAGGAAATCTGATAATGCCAACATTACATCAACCATCAGGAATCCTGAGACTTGGCTGACCAACAGTGTTTTCACGCAAAAAAGGAATTTCGTAAAACATCTACGAAATTCCTTTAATTGCAATTATAGTATATGACATTTTCGCTGGTTAATCTACCACCATTTACCACCATTTACTGCCAGGTGCCATCAACAACCATCAAGTAACGTCAGGTACCCTCAGCTACCATCAATACACCCTCTTAAATACTATAATAATGAAATTACAAAATGATAACTCTCATAACATTATCTCCAAAAGTGAAAAATAATCCAATAGACTGCTCAACAATCGTTCTATCATACTCCTTTTGAGAGCACGAAGCGTATAAAGTGACATTATTATCAATTTTTGCAGCTACAAATCTATTTCTAGACCTATTAATTAAATCCTTGCTTCTCACAGACTGCTTTTCAGTAATCATGGCTCTTCGTACACTAATAGAATCAATCTTAACACTCCTCAAGTATCTAATATTCTTAATACAAAGTATAGCTATATATATAAATAATACTACAAATAATATATCCCAAATTACATCCTTAGAAATACTATTCATATACTCTTTTGTCAAATAAGATATCATAACTCCTAACAGCATTATTACTATCACTAATAGAAAAAACCATTGTTTAATCTTATTGTTTCTACATTTATATATACGATTCAACTCATCCTTTGATAATACAGTTTTCTGTAATACAGTTGTATCTAATTTTTGATTTGCCATTAATTTTCACCATCTGCTTTTAAACTATTAGAATATGAACCATAAACATGATTAACTACAGTAATAGTATTCGTTGTGGCATCAATGTCAAATACATGCCAAACATTTCCAACAGCATCACTAGGCATGTTATATGATGTAAGCAATGTATCACCTACATATACCTGAACCTTAGCCCCAGATATAGTCATTTCTTTATCAAATAAATCTGATCCATTGCTATAATCTCTGACATAATAACTATATGTACCATTTTCTGCTTTTTTATAAATAGTTAATGTTTCAGGACCATAAGAAGTAGTATCATCTCTATCTAAGTCTGATAACTTCTCATCATTCTCATCATATGTATCTTTATTTGCATAATATATATGATAATTTTGGTTTTCTTCACCTTTATAAATTAAATGTGAATCTAAATCCATTGGATTTTTGCCCCATGTCAGAACAATTCGAATTTGCCCTGCCGGAATATTTTCTGTTCCATCATTTGGATTCATTGTCAAATTATTACCATCATGTATTCCAGACATCACCGCAACATTAATATGGTTTGTTATATATCCAGCCTTTTCACATAAAATAGTGTAATTACCTAACGGAAGTTCCACAGTATATAATCCATTATCATCTGTTGAAATTGTAGAGATAATACTATCTGAAACATTATTCCAGCCTTTTCTTATGCTTAATTTCGAATCACCAATACCAGCTCCAGTAACAGCATTTATGATTTTTCCGGAAATCGTTCCCTTAGCATTAGGATCTGAACTTCCCTCAACCATTAAATATGTTTCAACATATATTGATTGTTTATTTTCCACCGTTTCAAAGCTCTCAAAAGCTATATATCCATCCGCAGATATTCTTAATAAATGAGTACCTCCATCAACCGAAATAGTATAATTTCCCTTATTATCTGTATATGTTGTATTTTCCACTTCATAAGTGGTATTATTCAACACTTCAATTTTTGCTCCAGAAATTGTTTTACTTCTATTTCCAGCTTCTGCAACAGCACCCTTAATGGTTCCATTTTCTTCGTAAGTACACTTATCTACTTTTGTTGCATTTTCCCAATGAGCAGAAAAGAGAGTTTTGTCTATAATATCCCAATGTATTGAAATATCCAGCCAATCTTCTACCAGTGAATCTTTAAATGCGTCCATTTCTACATAAGTCCCTACAGATCCATCCACGCACACCATACCAGTGGTTCTAACTTTTATACTTCCTGATATTTTTGCTCCTGCTCCGGCTGAAAAGCAAATCAATTTTTTATTAAATAATTCAAGTGCACCTTCAAGCTCAGGTCCAACTTTTCCTTCAGCTTCTATTCCCACAGATGCAGATGTTTGTAGTGCCGATATATTACGAGGCTTGTTATGATATACCTGACATCCAATATCTCCTGATACATTATACTCAACAGTCACTTTTCCAGTAACAGAAAATCTAAGATCTACTTCGAGTACAGCGCCGACCGCATTTGTTCCAATAAGAGGTACTTGTCCAAGAGGAATATAAGTATCAACCATATCATTTATTATTGGATGATTTTCTCCTGGATCCTTTGTAGAAACTTCAACACCTGCGCTTGTATCCTGTTTAATTTTAAAATATGCATTCTTTACATAAGGTACAATGCCATGAAAATCTACATCTGAAGCATAACTTACAGATGGAATACCAACATCTAGCGAATAGTTAATATCTATTTTCTTTCCTGCGTTTCCAAGAAATTTTTCTGGAATCGTACCATCTAAATGTACTTTTGCTCCTGTATCAATTGTTGTATCATCAAAATCAAGCAATCCATAACATGCTATATCTTCATCGCTTGTTGTAACATTGACATCCATTCCCTCAGCCGGAACAAATTTACTAAAATCTGGAACTAGCGTTCCCGCCATGTCAACAGAATCCAAAAATTCATTTAAATCAGGCTCACTATATGTAATTGTAGTAGTATCATCATTATTGTTTTCATATGATATTATTTTATAAGCCTTTTTATCATCTATTACTATTATTGAACCAACATCAATATTCTCTACTGCTGATGTTTTAATAATTAAAATATTGTTTTCATCAGATATAACATTACTTTTATTAGTTGTTTTTATATTATCTTTATATTTGATAATATTCTTATCTGGCACATCTAATGAACTATTAATTGATTCAAGTATTTGTAATGTGTTGTTCACTTCATTCTCTGATATTGCTCTGGCTGGATAAAAATAATTATTTTCTAATAAAACAATTCCTAATTCAACAGCATTAGCATCATGAGAAACATATTTAAGTTCTTCTTTATCATTACACTCTATTGTGTTGTCCTGTGTATATCCTAATGAATTTATAACTGTAAATGCCATAAATTCTCTTGTTGCTGGTTCATCCGGTTTGAATTCAGATTCGTCTGCTTCTAGCAAACAGTAATCTTTAGCTGTTTGAATTTCATCTGCATACACAGAATCTTCTATATCTGTATAAGAGTATTCAACACTAGCATCTTTTTTATTTACAGGGTATCCAAACTCATCAACTAAAATATCAATCCACTCAGCTCTTGTATAAGTCTTTTTACCTTCTGATGAGTTTGATAACTTCTTATACTTAATGGATGAGCTGATTTTTACCTTTTTATCTCCAACATTAACACTATCATTTACAACAATTTCAGATATTTCGGAATTTGTTTCTTCCGCTTTTATAGTTGATATTCCTATTGGTAATGACGTAAATGTTGTTACTCCAATCAACATTAATGCCATTAAATTAATTTGTTTCTTCTTTTTTTGAACTCCTATAAGAATTACAAATCCTAAAACAGCTAATACAACCCATAAGCCAATCAACATATTATCACCTGATTTAGGTGTGTTTGTTGATTTTATCTTGCCCTTCTTTGTAGATACATCCTTTGTTGCCGGTGTATCATTTGCTCCTGGCTTTGCTTTGTCTAAATTGTCGTCAATTATTTTACCATTATTTTGTGGACAATAAGTAACTTTTAGCTCTACTGTCTCTCCAGCCGATAGTGATTCTACATGTTTTTTTGATACATCACCATCCATTAGCTTATAGCCATCTGGTATAAGTGATTCAATGTCAACTCCATTCAAAGCATACGAATTTTGGTTCGTTACACTGATCGAAGTACCTATCTTTTCCCCTTTCTCATAATTTACCTTATCTGTAGATAAAGTTACCACCAATCCATCTTGGGTTGATGTCGCTGCCAAAACTGGTACCATCCATACTACTAATATAGACATGGTCATCATGAATGCAGCTATTAATTTCTTACATTTTTTCATAAGAACCTCCTTTGTTTGATAATAATAGTTTAGCATTGATGCATTATATTGTAAATACTTAATAACAAAACTTCCCACATCATACGGTGTGGGAAATCTCGAAAAATCAATATTAGAATATTTATAGTAACAAGTTGCTTCTAAATAATATATTTATAGCCTAGCCAACATACTAAGCTCTGCTCTCAACATAGGAAATAATCATTAAAATACCTTTTTTGCGATAACGCTCAAACTGTCCCTCCGACAGCTTCAAATCATTCTGTACATTGTAATACTGTCCATTCTCAACATACAGCTTGTTTATTACATCATAATAAGGTTCATCCAACAGAAGAAAGCCTGCCCATACTTTGTCTATTTCTTTTTTCTGTTTGTTAAGATGAATTATCAGCCTGGAAAGCTCTTTACGTCTGTCGGCATTATGTTCTTCTATATCTATTATCACATCAGACAAATCACTGTGATCACCGCCCTTTGATGATGTCTGGCTGAGTTTCACTGCTGACAGACACCTCTCCTTTATCATGTCGTCATTGCTCAGCTCAGTTACAAGTGCCGCTATCTTTCTGTCTATATCTAAAAGCATGCTGTCTTTATTCTTAAGTATTGTTTTTACTTTGTTCTGTGTTATATTCCCATTCATTTTCTTCGCCTTTCCCTTGGGTGTGGCAGATGCAAAAACGCACCTGCCACTAAGGTCTTATGATTGCTGTCATGTGACAGCAAATACACTTTCTGCTTTTGTAGCCACGTCGACTGTACTGCAAATTGTAAGATTAATTCACGACAGTCACGGAAAGTGTATATGTATCAATGAGATACATTCTAATCGGATAACTTTTCCTGTTCTGCAAGAAGTTCAAGACCTCTTACTATGTATTCCTGACGGATAAGGTCCTGTAATGGCTGTTTTGTATCTGCATTAGCTTTCTTCATGGACAAAAGGAGAGTTCTCTGTTCACTGAGAAAATATCCTATATCTGTATGAGTGATATTTTCTGTGACACGGCTATTATCTGTGTTGCAGATATTTTCTGCATGGCATACACCATTTGTATCAGTGTTGGTATGTGGTATGTTTATAACATCTGTTTCACAGATATTATCACTGTCATCTTGAGTTTGTTTAATGCTATGCTCTTTATGTTCCTTTATCGCCTTCATGGTTGTCTTTCCTTCATCCACAAGCACATCCTGCTCAGGCTCCGGCAAGCTTGAAAGAATAAGAGCCGCACTTTTATTGATTTTTCCTTTCTCAAACTGCTCCATTGCCTTGTCACTAAGATTTTTTGAAATGCTCACATAGTCGCCTACTGTGGTTTTTCCCATCTTCATGATATTTGCAATCTTTTCAATGGTTCTGCCAGAGCTATCTGCTTCCTTGAACTGGTCAGGATATTTTTCAAGGAGATATTTCATGCGTTCTATCTCATGGAGCCTCTCTGCATCGGTCTTTGGCATAAATGCATTGGTAGCATAAAGCTGAAATTCTGCCTGAACATCATCCACATTTTCGATTTTGCATGGCAAAAACTCATACTCTTTCAGTCCCTCTACTTCGACAAGGTACTTGCAGGCGAGCCGTCTATGGTGTCCTGCTATGATTTCATATGTGTCCGGACCGGATTTTCTGACGAGCAGGTCCTGAAGTACTTTTCCGGCAGATCTGATTACCTCTGCAAACGCTGCTATATCTTCATCTGTCGCGCTTTTCCTGTACTGGTCAGTGTTGTCGATGAGCTTTGTGTAATGCAGCCACTTTATCTCACTTCGCGGATGAGTATTTGACTTTTTCACCGCACTCTCTTTGAATACTTCACCGAAATTAGCCATTGTAAGTACCTCCCGTCTCTGCTGAAAGGATTTCTTCTGCCAGTTCCCTGTAATCACTGCTGACTACGCTGTGAATGCGGTGCTTAATAATCGGCTTATATAAAAGCAAAGCATTTTCAACCGCCGATGTACTGCTCACACATGTATTTAAAAACGGATAATCGTGTCTGCCAACCATATCTACATATATCTCACGCTGTGCCCTGCGCCTCGCATTTACCTTCGTAGCAAAGACTTTCCATGTTTTATCTGCTGTGGCATCCATCTTTGACAGTTTTTCCTCCATCATTGAAAGATTGTCCCTGCAGAAATTATCAAGACATACCGGTGTGAGTATCATATCAGATGCATTTATACTGCTCACTGTCAGATTTTCCATTGCAGGCCTTGTATCAATGATACAGAAATCATATTCATCTGCTACGATATCCAGTGCCCTTTTCAGAGCCTCCCTGTCAGCGGCATCATTTTCTTCAAGCTCAGTACTTCCTGGTATTAAATCAATCGCTGTATATCTGGTTCTGTAAATACATCTCCTTACATGCTCCGGATCAGTAAGCACATACTTTATGTTTCTGTTTTTCCAGCCATTCACAAAGAATGGTGTAGCATTTGACTGTGGATCCATATCCACGACAAGAATTCTCTTTCCCTCTGTCATGAGCGCATAAGAAAGATTTACGCATGTGGTTGTTTTTCCTACTCCGCCTTTTAAGTTGCTGATTGTTATAATTTTCATCATAAGACCTCTTTTCCGCATTTTTCATGCTTTTGTGTTTTTGACCTTTTACCCTTTGATTTGATTAAATCCTAACCTGCCGTTTATGCTGCTTTTCGACATCACCTCCCAAATTGTCCAAATCAAGCTCAAGCAGTCGGATAAGTCTTTCTTCTGCCTCAGGGTCTGCTTTTCTCTTTATATCAGTTCCATTCACATAATGTTTTTTAAACATCCCACCACTATAATTGCAAAGGATTTCTGAACTATGTTCCCTGCTGTCGGTAACACCTATCCATGTACCACCGGCCTGTGAGGTAATCTTGATTGTTGAACTTTCAAGCCACTCACACCCCGCAAACCGAGAGTATGCAAGTTCTTTCAACCTAGGCAGTTCAATGTGAAGCACATTCTGCGCCCTTCTGTAAATCTCTCGCTTTCCGATATACTCGTATTTTTTTCCTGACATATGCTACTCCTTTCCACATGCGTACATGTCATGCTGAACTTCCTGCTGATAATAATGATTCATGGTTGCCGGCGCATTATACAGAGCCGTAATCATATATGCTTTTATGTTTGTTATCTTTGTAGTCGTGTGCTTCATGCACTCCATGACATACTCCAGATGACTATCGTTGAGCTTCAAAAACCTGGACCTCACAAGCTCGTAAGGATATTCCCGTCCGCCTACATTGACAGTTCGTCTCTTTACGCAGACCACATCACAAATGACATGAAATAGTTCATCGTACATCTCACGTATATCCAAATCCGGGCTTCTCATGTAGCCTGCATAGTTGATGTTTTCCTTGATGATATCAACATATGCGTTCGCATCATCTATCACATCAATCACATCAGCCGATGGTGTTTTATTTTTCTCTTGATTGATATGATTGATATAATTAGTCTCAGTATGATTCATATCAGTATAATTATTATTAGTATAATTAGAGTCAATTTTCTTTACCTCAACAGGTAAAACATCTTTACTTCTTGAATTTAAGATAGTTGACTTCTGCAAGTTAAAATTCTTTACCTCTTGAAGTAAAAGTTCTTTACTTTCAGAAGTAAAACTATTTGACTTCTTGAAGTTAAAGTTTTTTACTTCTTTGGGTTCATCAGCATTTGATGGCTTTTTATCACTTTTATTCTGACTAATGGTGGCAAAATTTTTAACATATATAATATCCGGCTTTCCTAGTCCTCTTCGTTTTTTCTCAATCAATCCAATTCCCTTTTCTGAATCAAGCTCCTTCACAATCTTCACACATGTCGGTTTAGAACATCCCAAATCATCCATCATATTTTCAATTGAATAAACAATATATGCTCTATTCTGTTCATCAAACCAACCGTTTTTGATTGAAAGAGACATTCTGTCAAGCAGTAGACCATATAGCAGCTTTGCATCACTTGACAATTTTTTGAATCTATTATCTTTAATCAGAAGTCTAGGAATCCGATAAAAAGAAAATTGTTCAGATTCAATTCCGTAGTAATAATCGAATTTTGGATTTTTGTCCATTATTCTTCTCCTCTCAGATTTTTACTGTTAAAGCATTATTCATGATTAAACACCCAAAAATTCTTTGTTTTAAAATAAAAAAAGGGAATAAATCCACGCTTTTGGATTTATTCCCAAACATAATACAAGGGAAAGTATTAAATACTTTCCCTTGCAAAATCTTATATATAGACTTTTACGTTAATATCATTAAATTTGTTAGCTTTGGTATACTCTGGACGCTCAGCCATAAAGGCCTTAACATCATCCTTTGTTACCGTCAAGTCACAAAAATGAATGAATTTTTGTCTATTTCCCCTGTTCTGCGATAGCAGCCTGTGCTGCAGCAAGACGAGCGATTGGTACACGGAATGGTGAACATGAAACATAGTCAAGTCCAATCTTGTGGCAGAACTCAACTGATGAAGGATCTCCACCGTGCTCTCCACAGATACCAACGTGAAGGTTAGGATTAACTGGCTTTCCAAGCTTAATAGCTGTCTCCATTAATTTACCAACACCTGTCTGGTCAAGCTTAGCAAATGGATCGTTCTCGAAAATCTTGTTGTCATAGTAAGCGTTAAGGAACTTACCTGCATCATCACGAGAGAATCCGAATGTCATCTGTGTAAGGTCGTTTGTACCGAAGCAGAAGAAATCAGCCTCTGTAGCGATCTCATCAGCTGTAAGAGCAGCTCTTGGGATCTCGATCATTGTACCTACATGGTACTTGATGTCAGCGTTTGCAGCAGCGATCTCAGCGTCAGCTGTCTCAACTACAATCTTCTTAACGAACTTAAGCTCTTTGATCTCACATACTAATGGGATCATGATCTCAGGCTCGATATCCCAGTCTGGATGAGCTTTCTTTACATTGATAGCTGCACGGATAACAGCCTTTGTCTGCATCTTAGCAATCTCAGGATATGTAACTGCAAGACGGCATCCTCTATGACCCATCATTGGGTTGAACTCATGGAGTGACTCACAGATAGCTTTGATTTCCTCTACTGACTTATTCTTAGCCTTTGCAAGCTTCTCGATGTCAGCCTCCTCTGTAGGAACGAACTCATGAAGAGGTGGATCAAGGAAACGGATTGTTACTGGGCATCCCTCAAGAGCCTCGTATAATTTCTCGAAATCTCCCTGCTGATATGGAAGAATCTTGTTAAGAGCTGTCTCTCTCTCCTCTACTGTATCAGAGCAGATCATCTCACGGAATGCAGCGATTCTCTCTGGATCGAAGAACATATGCTCTGTACGGCAAAGTCCGATTCCCTCTGCACCAAGCTCACGAGCCTTCTTAGCATCTGCAGGAGTATCTGCATTTGTACGAACCTTAAGTCTTCTGAACTCATCAGCCCATGCCATAACACGTCCGAACTCACCAGCGATTGAAGCATCAACTGTTGGGATGATTCCGGCGTAGATGTTACCTGTTGTACCATCGATAGAAATCTCAGATCCCTCTGTGAATGTCTGTCCTGCAAGTGTGAACTTCTTGTTCTCCTCGTCCATATTGATATCACCACAACCAGATACACAGCATGTTCCCATACCACGTGCAACTACGGCTGCGTGAGATGTCATACCACCACGAACTGTAAGGATACCCTGAGCAGCCTTCATTCCTGTGATGTCCTCTGGAGATGTCTCAAGACGTACAAGTACGACTTTCTCTCCTCTTTCAGCCCATGCCTCAGCATCGTCAGCTGTGAATACAACCTTACCACAAGCAGCTCCTGGAGATGCTCCAAGACCCTTTCCAAGTGGAGTTGCAGCCTTAAGTGCAGCAGCATCGAACTGTGGATGTAATAATGTATCAAGGTTACGAGGATCGATCATTGCAACAGCCTCAGCTGGTGTCTTATGTCCCTCATCTACTAAATCGCAAGCGATCTTAAGAGCAGCTGGAGCTGTTCTCTTACCATTACGGCACTGAAGCATATAGAGCTTCTTGTTCTCAACTGTGAACTCCATATCCTGCATATCATGGTAGTGATTCTCAAGAGTCTCACAAACCTTAAGGAACTCAGCGTATGCCTCTGGGAACTCCTGCTCCATCTGAGCGATTGGCATTGGAGTACGAACACCGGCAACAACGTCCTCACCCTGTGCATTGATAAGGAACTCACCCATAAGCTTGTTCTCACCAGTTGCAGGATCACGTGTGAATGCAACACCTGTACCTGACTCGTTATTTAAGTTACCGAATACCATTGGCATTACGTTAACAGCTGTTCCCCATGAATAAGGGATATCGTTATCTCTTCTATAAACATTTGCACGTGGGTTGTCCCATGAACGGAATACAGCCTCGATAGCAAGCTTTAACTGCTCTACAGGATCTGAAGGGAAATCTGATCCTAACTGATTCTTGTACTCAGCCTTGAACTGCTCTGCTAACTCTTTGAGGTCAGCTGCTGTAAGGTCTACGTCAAATTTAACACCTCTGTCCTCTTTCATCTTGTCGATGAGCTGCTCGAAGTATTTCTTTCCTACTTCCATAACAACGTCTGAGAACATCTGAATGAAACGTCTGTATGAATCATATACGAAACGCTCGAATGCTGGATCTGGGTTACCAGCGATCATAGCTGCAACAACATCATCATTAAGACCAAGGTTAAGGATTGTATCCATCATACCTGGCATTGAAGCTCTGGCACCTGAACGAACAGATACGAGAAGAGGATTCTTAAGGTCACCGAATTTCTTTCCGTTAACCTCTTCCATCCATTTTACACCTTCCATAGTCTGAGCCATAATCTCATCATTGATCTTACGTCCATCCTCGTAGTACTGTGTACAAGCCTCAGTAGTGATTGTGAAGCCCTGTGGTACAGGAAGTCCAATCTCTGTCATCTCAGCGAGGTTAGCACCCTTACCACCGAGAAGATTACGCATGGTCATGTTACCCTCTTTGAAGGTATATACCCACTTGTTTGCCATTTTGCAATTCCTCCTAAATTTTATTTCTGGTATGGTAAAAAAAACCATCCATATACTTGATTAATGTGTGCACTCATACAAGCGCACACATTAATAATACCATAATTTCAGCAAATATCAACTAATTTTTATTATCTTTTCCCTTATGTTTCATACTATTTTTTTGAACACGGACAGACTTAACATTCTTTACTATGACAAATATCATAATTGCAAGAATTGCAACTATCCCAAGCGCACCAATAGCCAGCGGAACGACCATTCCACTCTCACTAATCATGGTGGCAAGCGGTACCTGCTCATCTGCTATATCATGCTTATTGTCGTTTGCCGCCTGTGGTACCTGCTCATCTGCTATATCAGTATTTGGCTGTGCCTGCGGTGCCTGGATTCCATCCTGCGGATCATTCTGTCCGTCAGGCACTATTGTGTTTGCGGCATTTGCTCCATCTGCAGCTCCGTTATTTGCCGCTCCTGCTGCATTGCCCCCTGCATTAGCTGCCCCGGCTGCATTTGCCGCTCCTGCGGCTGCCTGATTGCCGCCTGCCGCAGTATTGTCATTTGCTCCATTTCCGGCAGCAGCCATGCTTGATGCAGCCCTTGAATATACAAAATTAAACACGTTTTCTGACGCATTTGACGACAGCTTTCCTGTCTGATTATAGCTGTCCGGAATATATCCATCTATATACAGATAAGCTATAACCGGCTCATCGCCCACATTACCATAATAGGTACGGCTTTCAGCAAGCTTATTGCCATCTGTATCCACATAGTTGACTGTATACTCAGCAAGCTCGCCCGGTATGCCGTATGCTACAACATAGTCCTGATCTCCCGATACGAGAAAAGCCGACTGTGCAACCGTATTATTGTCACGGCCGCTTAATCTGATTCCCTTTACGTAGTACTTGCTGTTTTCATTAAGTGCCACACTGCCCTGTGCATCACAGCTGATGACATCTCCGTATTCAAGACCTGTGACAATTATTTTGTCTTCTTTAGCAGAAACAGAAACCGAAGTCTCATTGCCTGATGCCTTTCGTACCTGCACACCACCGTTTATGCTTCCCTGACCTCCGGCTGAAAAGGAAACAGTGTATGTATATGAAAATGCCTTTGCATCTGCTGTCTGTGAGAAAACACCGGTTATGACAACAAGAGCTGCAAGAAAATATTTAAGCAATCTTTTCATTTTGCTTAGCCCCCTTTCTGTCACTTACGAAAGCCAGTATCATCAAAATAATACCAATCACAAACACTACAGCTGACGCTATTGACCAGATATCTCCGGTCTTTACTTTGCTTGTTGTAGTTGTAAATGTAGGTGGATTTGATAAAGTTGGATCTGAGTTATCCTCTACCGCAAAGTTCATCATAAGCTTTGCGAGTGTATCCTGATATATATTACCCTGACTCTCTCCGTCAAGCCCTACTAAAAGCTTTACGCTGCCTCCCTCTCCGGGCTCTAATGTCTTTAAATAAAAGAACTTATCCAGAGAGTTTGTAGCCTCATTGAGTCCTTTTCCGGCTGTTGTCTCCTTCTCACCACCTACGCTGGTGCTGCTGTATATAGTGTCCTCTTTTCCATCCGGTCCTACAAATGTAAGAATATATGAGTATCCACCATTTTCAGCCACAGCCTGTGTATCCTCAAGACTCTTTAATACATCATTGGACATATACCATTTCGTCGAAATACTGCTGTTATTCTTTATATCAACGGAAAATGTGACAGAATCTCCCGGCTCCATCTGTGAGACAGAGGCTGCTATTTTATTTGAATCGAACGAACTGACCATCTCCTTGCCGGTAAACTCACATGAGCCGGCTGTAGTAGTATTCTCATCTGCAAATACAGTGCCTATCGAACCAAGGATAAACAACATGCATGATAATAATGCGATAAATTTTTTCATATTGTCCTCCTTTACTCTAAGCTAAGTGCCCCGTCATCTGATATATTTACATCAACACCCCACGCACTCTTAATTGCGTCCTTTGCATTGTGTGTCTGTACTGCATCAACAGTTGCCTCCAGCACAAATTGCGCACCATCATATTCATAGGTAGTAGTGATGGTTGTAAGTCCATTATCATCAGTCTGTGATGTCTGACCCACAATGGCTGCAATATCGCCGGATATACTGATTTTGTCTGTAAAATCAGTGGATGTCTGACCTTTTTTTAAAATAGAATTGTAGTAAAATACATTTCGCTCTGTAGTCTCAGCACTCTTATCCTCTGTCCAGCCATCGTTTGTAAAGTCAATCTGTATCTTTGATGGATCAAGTTTTGAAAGCTTATCACCTGTCTCCTTGTCTGCCCAGTAGTGCTGCACAGTCACTCTCACATACTCATCTATCGAGCCGCTGTTTTTGACAGCAAGCTTCTCATCGTACTTTTTGTCGAGAATCAGTTTTTCATCTCCGGCATCCTTTAGCATATCTCCAAGCAGCATTCCTGTTGCCTCGCTCCAGTCATCATCCTTATGCTTATAATCACGCCAGCTCACATCATTGCCATTCTCAGTCAAGGTAACACCGATGGATTTGATGTCAATCTGAGCCAGATAATTATCACTCATATATGTAAGAGTCGCTTTTGTAGATCCAATCGTCGATGCTGCAAGCATTATCGCAGAGGATGCTACAAGTATAATTGGAAGTTTTCTCTTCATTACTCTTCGCCCTCCTCTTTATCATATTGTGCTGTCGCATCCCATTTTGCATCAGGTGCGACACACGGATTGCCATTCTCATCATATGTGACAGGAGCACACTCCTGAACCACAACTACATTGAAGCTGGTCTTTACCTTTTCACTAACTGTGATAGCTGCAACAATCGGCTCGGTTTTACCACCAACCGGCACTACCTGACTGTAATACCAGTAGCCATCATCTGAAAGGCTCCAGTTTGAGCCTGATGCCTGTATATCAAACTGGCTTGCTGCAATTACCTTTACCCTGACAAAACAGTCTGCTTTTCCTGTATTCTCAATCTCAATGGTTTTCTTCCAGTCCTTAAACTTCTCCTTGACATCAGTTGTAGGACCGATATCTACTGAGATACCGCCCTTTGCCGTAGCATAGGTTGTAAAATATGCCAGTGTCGGTTTAACTGAAACACCACAGACAATGAGTGTTGCAGCAAAGGCTGCACATACAAGAATACGGTGATTTCTATTAAGTTTTTTACAAGACTCTGATAATTTTTTCATTAATTCTGCACCCATTCCCATCCGGTTCCGTCATACTCAAAATGGTTTACGACACCGGTACTATAAATCAATTTGTCGTTGTAATCGTTTGTGAAATCAACATCTGCGGTCTCACCGGCCACAATCTGTGTCTCTATGCTGTCTGAGGAGGTCACCTGATAACTGCCAGCGGCATATACCTCCTTTACTATCACCCTTGACCCTGCCGGAATATTGTCAATAACTACGCTCTTAGCCCCTGTACTGTCAAATCTGATTGATGCGATATCGGAAAACACCACATTACCATCCCTGTCGTAGGCCTCAACATCAAATGCAAACACCGGCTCACCGAGTGCTGTATTGTATGTCTTTAATGTTTTATTAATCTGTAAGCTTCCCATAAGCCCGGTCTGTTCAGGCTTCAGCTCGATATCGATATCATCATATATCCATGAATCTGAGCCGCTTCCTGTCATAGCAAACTCATTATTAGGAGCCGAAATCAGATACGGTACAAATGTGTATCCAAATCTTGCCGAATTAGCCGGCTTTGCATACACCAGATACAGTCCCGTCTTAACGCCTGTGACGTTTCCCCTTCCGTTTGAAACATCTATTGCCTCATCTGCTGTCAAAGAACCTTTGTCTGCAATGTCCGCAGCTGTCTTTGCCATCTTTTCCCAGTCATCTGCGGTAGTTTTACTGCTGATATCTGATATAGATTTAGCCAGCTCATCAAACTGCTTCGTTGCAGTGTATACATCGTTCTCATCTACATCTGCCACTCTGTAAAGCTCTACGGGAAAATCCACAGTATACAAATCCTCCCATGTATCAGGGATATCAACTGTTATAGAGCATTTCTTATCAATATCAATATGCGTCCTTGCAAAAATGCTTCCACATGGCAGAGAAAACAAGGCTATCGCTGCTATAGCTATACTGACAGCTCTTTTTAAACTATTGTGCATTTTTCCTCCTTCCTGATTCTATCTGAATCTATACAATATCGTTTTACTAAGTATCTTACAAATTATAATATACAAAACCAGAAACAGAATGCCAAGCACTATGGCTTCATGTAACGGCTGTACCTGCTTTACATCCTCGACAATAAGTCCCTGTGCATCATTTGCAATCCTGTGCCCCCTGATAAGAAGCCTGTGTGAATTCACACCATACGGTGTACATGTGATAAGTGTACAGTAATCCTGACCTTCCTCAATCTTTAAGTCATTAAGCTCATCAGGCAAAACAATCCTTATCTGATCAACCTCGTAGGTCAGTGTCTCGCCAAGCACATACAGCTTAAATGTGTCCCCCTCCGCCATCTGGTCAATATCCGTAAATAGCTTAGACGACGTAAGTCCCCTGTGTCCTGAAACAGCACAATGTGTGCTTGCTCCGCCAACCGGAAGCGATGTGCCCTCAATATGGCCAACACCTATCTGAAGTATTGTATTGTCTGTGCCGTGGTAAATCGGCAATGAGACATTGATGGACGGAATCTCAACATAGCCCATGACTCCTGTGCCAGATACATCAAGAAGACTTTCATACTCTGCTTTATCCTGATCTGACATTTCATAACGATCCTGCTTACTTAAAAGCTTCTCATTATATGCCTGTGCAGCTTTTCGCATCTCATCAAGCTTTTGCTCATCCGTGTTGTCTACCGCATCAACGTAGCTTGCAATGGCTCTGGACTGATGAAATGAATTCCAATAATCACTTACTGTCGGATATAGCAGTAAGGACAACCCTGCGATAAACACTACGCCAAAAAGAATAGTAGATAAACGTCTTTTCATAGTGCTCTCCTTACTGTTACATAAACTCTAAATAAAATCTATTATAGCTGCCACAGATTTATAACCTGTGGCAGCATAATATTTAAAACTAAATAGTGCCAGTCAGATATTAATTATCTAACACGCTTCTTTGTTACAAGAACAATTCCACCACCGATAACTAAGATAGCACCAATTACGTAGATTGCTACACGTCCGGCACCACCAGTTGAAGGAAGAACTGAACCCTTGTTGTTTACTACATTTGTAGATAACTCACCCTTATCAAGCTTAACACCTAAATCAATAATTGAACCAGATGCTACATCTCCTGTAAGATCTGTAAGCGTTGGATTATCACTAGACTCGTCATGCTTTGCAGAAATTGTAAATGTCTGATCCTCGATTGAGTTGTATCCGTCAGGTGTCTTTGTCTCGCGTAATACGTATGTACCATCATCTAAGCCTGTGAATCCGAATACTGTTCCCTCTGTATTAGTAGAAAGAATCTTCTTAACCTCTACAAGCTTAAGCTCCTCTTGTCCGTCAACCTTTACTTTCTTGAAAAGTGAGAACTCTGCACCTGTAAGTGGCTTATTATCTTTGTCAACCTTGTTTACAGTTAACTTGTAAGTAAATACGATAACCTTGTCTTCAGGAGTCGTACCTCTGTCTCCCTCACCACCATTGTTAGGGTTGTTAGAGAACTTAAGACTAACTTTATTTGGGTTTCCGGCTGCGCCGATTACCGCATTCTCGTTAAGCTTTGCTGTATACTCAACAACAATCTGATCTGAGTTTTTAGCGCCAAATGCTAAGATATTGTCACATGTAAATGTAAGTGTCTTAGCTGTTGCATCATAGCTAGGTGTGAAATAATCTGTAACATCCTTCTCACCTAATTTAATTACTGCATCATTGTTGTAGTCAAGTCCTTTTGAAAGAGTATCATCAAACTCGAGAGAGTATGCCTTGTAGCTTTCAATGTTGTTTGCTAATGTAGCTGTGAGCTGGAATGGAACATCATCTCCGATATCGTAATCGGCTGAATCCTGCCAATCTGTTGTCACGCCTGTTGTGTCGTTTGTATCCTTAACCTTCTTCTCTACAGAAGGAACATCTGCCTTTACATTTGCAACTACATCATCTGTAATATGAAGAATGAACTCTGTGTAAGATTCCTGACCCTGTAAAGAATTATCCTGATCTTTGATAAGGTAGTAACCTGGCTTAAGGTTGCTGATTACATTCTTTGCATCCGGATCTGTTACTGTAACTGAGCCTGATGCTGATGCTAAGTTTGCACCAATAATCTGCGCCTGCTCTTTAAGCTCTGAAGAGTTGTTACCAAAACCACCGAGTTTTTCAGCATAACTAGCAGCATCACCGCCGAGAGCAGTCTGTCCTGCTTCTGTAATGCCCTCTCCCCACTTTATGTTAGAAAGAGTTGCTTTATCTGCTGATAAATCACCAGATAAAATCTGATAAGCCTCATAAGTGTGTCCTTTGACAGCCTTGTTAAGTGTAAGACTGAATGTGTTTTGATCTGCGTTTGGTGCTGCAAATACAGTTACACTCATTGCAAGTGTAAGAATCATAGCAAGCACTAATGCAATGCTTCGTTTGATTGTTTTCATTTCGCATTCTCCTTTTTTTATAATACTTTTTGTTTTTTATAGAAAAGTGTTATTGTAGCTATCGCAATAAGCACAACTCCACTTAACATATACAACCATCTGTTACCGCTTCCACCTGTTTCAGGAAGCTTATACTCATTGAGCTTATTTGTAATCTCAATAGTACCTGAGTCAACAGCCATATTCTTTCCCGGTGCCACATTGGCATCAGTTCTGTTAATCACTGTTCCATCTGTATTCTTAAATACATAAGAAACATCATAGCCTGACATACTGTTGTTCTGATTTATTCCAACCTCTGTAACATAATACTTATAGGTTTCGCCTGTTATATGACCTATATTATCTGTCTTTTTCGTAGGAAGGTCTTTGAATTTATAAGACCAGTTTCCATCTTTATCCGGTGTCACTTCTACGGTATCACCGTATTTATCATCATTTCCTGATGAATCCACCCGATGTAACTGTAAATAAATACTTCCATCTGTCTTATTTATAGGTTTGTTATTGGAATCAACCCAATTTTTTTCAACAGAAATTTCTGTTGTTGGAATAGTCTCATCACCGATATATACTATATCATAATTGTTTGCCAGACATTTTCCTGTTAAGCTGTTATTTGGAGCTGCCACAGGATATTTATCTTTATCCAGCGAACTAAAGTAGAAATATGTTTTTTCCGGTTCTTCTGGAAGAACATAGCCACTAGGAGCCTTTGTCTCAACAACATAATACTGTGTGTTATATGTCATTGAATTTTTATTAAAGACAATCTCTATCTTACCTTTATCATCGGTAACATATTTATTAACATAGACATATCCTTCTGGTGTTTTCGTAGTATCTGTACTGTTTGGATCATATTTGTAAACATCAAACTCTGCATTCGGCAATAACTTTCCGTTATTTCCCTCTTCTGTCTTATAAAGAATAAACGAATTATTCTTATATACATAAAACGAAGAATAAGATTTAGTGTACTCTAATTGAGTGTTAATATCTGTTTTACTATTATCAACACCTTCCAGTGAAACGGCATTAGATACATTAAATTTAGGTTTTGAATCATTATACTCCTGTAGCAAATCACCCTTTACACTATAAGTGTATGTCAACATTATAGCTTTTCCATCAGGGACAATAGCATTTATTGTTTTGCTTGAATACTCCCATTCATTTGATGCTTCCTGTGAATCATATGTCCATTTACAGTCAGATATCACCTCACCAGGTTTGTATGTTCCATCGTCCTGCTTGATAGCCTCTCTGAACTTAACTGTACCAGGCATCAAATCCACCTGCCAGCTTACCCTAGCATTTTCATAAGTTATTTTTTTGTACGACAAAACATCTTTTAAATTTAATGGCCTACCACCATCCAGATATGTCTTGCCCTCCGGATTTATAAGAACAGTATAATTCAACTTATGTTCATCATCATTCCAGCTTCCGTTTTTGCTTATAACTTTATCTCCTGAATCCGGAATATTTTCATTATCCTGCTTTGGTTTTGATATTATCTGTGTCTGGCTAGATTCACCAATCTTATCATTATTGTCCGATTTAGCAGAAGCTGTATTCTTGTACACAAGCTCCTTTCCTGCCTCCAGGGTTTCAGCACTATCAGCCTTACATTTGTAAACAAGGAAAATTTTAGAACCTTCTCCCCAGCCACGAACCTCTGCATCTTTTGGCTTTTCTACAGTTGTAGTTATTACCTCACGACCATTGCTTGTATCTTTTTTACATGAAGTATTAATTCCCTCAGAATAGTAATTTTTGCCATTTAAATTTTCTACTTTATAGCTCTTGCCATCCAATGTAGGGTATGTAAAACCTTGGTCTGAATTATTGTATTTTAACTTTACAGTAACATTTTGTACGCTGATGCCCTCCGGCATATTATCAGTGATTGTATATTTGGTTGCATTTTTATCCATTGTAACCATTACAATCCATGTGAGCGTTCCGTCATATCCTGAATCAGTGGTCTTTACATATGTATCTGCTGTATTGTTATTTCCATCACTCTTAACAATTGATGATTTAATATCTTTTGTCGTTTTAAAAGAGTCATTTGCATTAACATTCCAGAAATTTACGTTGTTCTTAAACTCGAGTTCGCCACCTGCTGAATAGTCTGCATATGATTTATATTTTAAAGTTACTTTATAACCATCTTTATTGCTATTAGAAGGTACAAACTTATCTTTAAACTCAAACGAAAATCTGGTAAACTTAGCATCCGTTTCGCTATTAAGAGAATAAAAATCATACTCATGATCGCCGGATTTTACTTTAAAATTATATATCGTATCGCCAAAAATGTTTTTTGCCTTATCAAATACATCTTTAACCTGCTGATAAGTCATATAATGAGCCGTATTGTCTGAAGTATTATTTGTCAGTTCATCAACAAACCAAGCCCCTGCATCCGCTCCGGTTGAAGGAATGGTAAATGTCGATTCCCAACTGAGCTCATACCTGTTATTCTCAGTCTCTTCATTATGGGCAGTCAAGTTCTTTGTAACTTTTACATCTCTATGAGTTCCCGGAACATTTACTCCGGCCCATTTGCTAAACGATATCTCTTTGTTATTGAAATTAACCTGATTATTAACAGGCTGGTCATAGCTTTGTGGTGTGACAGATGTTTCATATGTAATAACATATGTACTGTCATTTTTATTATCTATAGCCACAAAGTTAATACCGCTAATCTTGCCTTCTTTGTCCTTTTGGATTTCAGCACCTTTACAGTCGGTATCCTGTTCAGAGCTTATTTTAAAATTCTTTGCATCCTTAAGGCAGTTATCTGTCAGTACAGCCCCAACAATATCATTTCTTTCTTTATTAACAGTGATTGTCCACTTGACAGTCTGACTGTCTGAGTCGTATGCACCTGTTTTATCAAGATCATCTCTCGTGTATTTAATAACACTGCTTGATGTATCAATAACCTTTTCATTAGACTTTTTATTTATTGATTCACCGGTAACCTTGTTAGACGCCTGTGACTCATTTCCACTATCGCAAAGAGATGTGTCATAATAATACTTGTATTTTATCTGGCAGCTTTCACCGGCATTAAGCTTAGGCAGCGTTGCTGTAAGATTATATTTATGATTATTATTGTCATTATTCGAAGAAGCCGTAACATTAGCAGTATATTCACCACCAACCTGCTGTCCGTTTTTAGTTATTGTGTAAGTAAACTTTGATGTATCAACAGACATTTTGCCGGCCTCCAACACATCATTTAAAGTAATAACATCCGGTGTACCTTTTTCAGATGAAACATCAACAACATACTCAGCATATTTGCCATTGTCATCTTTCTTAAGCGTATTATCTGTTGTATTTGACTTTTTAACGGTAATATCATAATTAGCGCTGTGGTTCTTATCCCAATGGATATATTCCTTGCTTATATCTAATGTAGCATCTCCGCCTATCTTAACAACAACATCACCATTGTCCTTAACTTCACTATAGCCACTTGCGCCAAATGTCGCACCACCTTTAATTTCAGTAGTGTTGCTTTGTATGTAATCATCAGCAAATTTAATCAATACAGAAAATGTACCATCATTGTTTTTTATAAAGCGATAATTACAAAACTTATTGCCGCTTTCGTCTGTATATGAATGCCAGCCATCACAAACCGCATCAGGAATAGATATATCCTGTCCATAAGTCATATAATAATTCTTAATTATATTTCCGCTTTCATCCTTGAACTCACCCTCGCCTATGGCGAAAGACATATCAACCTTATAATTAAATGTCTTTCCATCCCATTCTACTTCAGGCTGATCACCTTCAAGCTTCACCACCGGAGGATTTTTAAGCTTCCCCAGATTGGTATATGTTTCCTTCTGTCCATCCACCTCGAACTCGTACTTGTTCTGATCTTCTGCAGATGCAGGTTGTATAAGTCTGTACGCAGTAATGCCCAGCACAATAACAGCCATTGAAATAATAAACGTAGCAAGCTGTCTACGTCTTCTCACTCTTTTAAGCCGTTCTTTGCCGAGACGTTCCATATCCTTATCCATTCTGCATCCTCCTTTCATAGAGTTATATAATTCCATTTGCTTAATATCTTAATCGTTCAGCTAACATATTACACCTTTTTGGTCACACAGCGGTCACACGGGACCATAAATCTGATTTTTCTACTTTTTTACTAAAAAAAGCTAAATATTTTTAGTCAACTTTGCCAATTTTAGACAATGGCCATATGGCAAATGTGACTCTTCCGACTACCTGTTCCTCTGAGATACAGCCTATAGCTGTATTTCTTGAGTCAAGTGATACGCTTCTGTTATCGCCCATCACGAAAATCTTGGATTCAGGAACCTGATAAGGCAGCTCTATATTACAGTCTCCTAAAGCTTTTTCATTGAGATACGGTTCATCAATTGCGATATCGTTTACATAAACCGTGCCATCCTCTGATATATTGACCCAGTCACCCGGCATCGCAATAACTCTTTTTACAAGTATCTTGTTATTGTAATAAAAAGCTATGACATCTCCTGTTTTAAAGTCATGCCCCTTTGATGCCATAAGCACCTGTCCCTCCTGTAACGTCGGTGACATAGATGTTCCGGTCACCTTCAAAATAGGAAGCCACAGGTTTGCGACCAATATTGCTGCCGCTGCCACTACCACAAGTGTTCCTACGGTATTGAAGAGTGTTGCTGCAAATTTGTTGTTATACTTCACTCTTCTCAGTTCCTGACGCAGCTCCTTTATGCCAAGATCATCGCTATAACGGTCATAGTCGTCTGTCATGATACTGCGATAGCCCGATGTATCTTCAGTCTTCTCAGCACTTTTATTCTCAATTTCTTTATTCTCTACTCTGTTTTCTTCTGAAGCCTTCCTTGATATTTCCTTTTCTATATGTACAGATATATCCTCCGGCCGGTTTTCTTTTTTAGTCTGCTGAAATTCCTTCTCTATTTCAATATTTTTTTCTATATCAGGAGTTATGTCTGGCGCCGGTGTTACATATTTAACCGGAATTATTTCCGCTATTTCCTGTGATATATTTTCATCAACATTTTGGGTCTGCTTATGTACCTGCGTTACTTTTTCAGATGACTTAACAGATGTTTCCATCATCTGTGCCAAAAGTAAATCAAGCTTATCCTCATTGGTAAGTGGTTTCTGTTCGACATCCTTCAGCTCCTCGTCTTTGCTTAAATCCACTACATCAATATTATTTTTGCTTTCTGCAACAGCTGCAGTATTGTTATGATTAATCTCTGCAACTACCTTTTTATTGTATTCAGCATCTGTGCAGCTTTTTGTCGAATTTGTGAGGTTAGCTGATTTATTCTGCTTAATTTTCTTCTGTTCTCTTTTTTTTCTTAGCTCAATGTACTTTACGGCAACTCTTGCCAGAGCATATATTGCCTTTTTATATATTTTTTCTATCATTCTTTTGTCCAATAATCCATTTCATAACCACAAAATATTGCTTCTATATTATTTTCTTGTCAGATTATTTGAAGCCATGGATATTACGGCGGCAAATTTCTGGATTTCCTCTGTTGCTGACGTGAGTTTATTAATTGCAGCATTGATATCACCAGATGTCTTTACCTCACGCTCAAGTGTCTGAATATGTTTTTTTGTCTCGTCAAGCTCTTTTCTTAAGTGTTCAACCTCTTTACTTCTGTCTAAAAGCATCTCTAGCAGCTCACTTCTGCTCAGCTTCTTTAATTCTTTTGCTTCCATATTCATAATCTCCATATATCAGAACAACCAAAGAATAGCTTACTATATCTTTGGTTGTCATTTGTCATCTATATTATATCATAAAATTTGATTTCTGATATGTTTTTATATTAATTTTTGTGACCTAATTCCTAATTTTGTATAATTTCACAAAATACACCTTCAAAAAAAGTTGTAATTGCTTTTTTTAAGTCTCATTTAACAAAAAACATCGTTAGTTTGTACAAAATTAGAATTCAAATTTCTTTGCAAAATAAGCATCAAGCTCATCAATTGCGATACGCTCCTGCTCCATTGTGTCACGGTCACGTACTGTCACACAATGGTCTTCCTCTGAGTCGAAATCATATGTCACGCAGAATGGTGTTCCGATTTCATCCTGACGACGATATCTCTTTCCGATTGTTCCTCTGTCATCATACTCACAGTTGTATGTCTTTGAAAGCTGTGCAAATACCTTTTCAGCACTCTCATTTAGCTTCTTTGACAGCGGAAGCACTCCAATCTTTACAGGTGCAAGTGCTGGATGGAAATGGAATACTGTTCTGACATCCGGCTTCTCCGGTGTACCGATATCCTCCTCATCATAAGCTGCGCAAAGGAAGGCAAGTACTACACGGTCTGCACCGAGTGATGGCTCGATAACGTATGGCAGATATTTCTCATTCTTCTGATCATCAAAGTATGTAAGGTCCTGTCCTGAAACTTCCTGATGACGTCCGAGATCATAATCTGTACGATCCGCAATGCCCCAAAGCTCGCCCCATCCGAATGGGAATAAGAACTCGATATCTGTAGTTCCCTTTGAGTAGAAGGCTAACTCAGCAGGATCATGATCACGCAGTCTCATCTCATCCTCCTTGATTCCAAGGGAAATGAGCCAGTCACGGCAGAAGCCTCTCCAGTACTTAAACCACTCAAGATCTGTTCCAGGCTCGCAGAAGAACTCAAGCTCCATCTGCTCGAACTCACGTGTTCTGAAGGTGAAGTTACCAGGTGTAATCTCGTTACGGAATGACTTACCAACCTGTCCGATACCGAACGGAATCTTTTTACGTGATGTACGCTGTACATTTTTAAAGTTTACAAAGATACCCTGTGCTGTCTCAGGACGAAGATATACTGTATTCTTAGCATCCTCTGTAACACCCTGGAATGTCTTGAACATGAGGTTGAACTGTCTGATATCTGTGAAATTGTGCTTGCCGCATGATGGACATGGAACATTGTGCTCCTTGATGAAATCTACCATCTGCTCGTTTGTCCAGCCATCAACTGATGTCTCAAGCTCAATACCATTGTCCTGCGCAAAATCCTCGATGATTTTGTCGGCTCTGAATCGCTCGTGGCACTCCTTACAATCCATAAGCGGATCTGAGAAGCCGCCGAGATGTCCTGATGCAACCCATGTCTGAGGATTCATGAGGATGGCACAGTCTACACCTACATTATAAGGATTCTCCTGGATAAATTTCTTCCACCATGCTCTTTTTACATTGTTTTTAAGCTCTACGCCCAGGTTTCCGTAATCCCATGTATTTGCAAGACCTCCGTAAATTTCTGAGCCCGGATATACAAATCCTCTTGCTTTTGCTACCTGTACGATTTTGTCCATGGTCTTTTCCATAATTCTTGTTTCCTCTCTATCTTACTTATGATTTATTTGTATTCGTAACTGTCCAGTACCTTCACAGCTGTAAGCTGCAGGCGCATTAGAATCAGCTGTACTGAATAGTTACTTGTATTCTTAATTAAATAACAATTCACGCCTTAATCTACTTATATATAACATATGTGATATATGACACCGGCGCTGAATTGTCCTCCTCACTATCAAAGTCAAATGTGACCTCGTTGTCTTGCTTGACCGAGTTTAATATATCATCATCACTGACACTATCATCCGCTCCGTTTTCAGTTGCTTCCGTCGCATCGGCTTTTACTGCTTCTGTGCTCTCTGTGGCACTCTCTGTCCCTGTGGTTTGTGATGCAAGCAGGCTGTACTTGTCACCAATCGCAACTGTTTTGTCATCTACAAGCTTTACTTTGTCGACAGATGCATATAATATTTTCCCTTTCACGTGCAAATTTGAGCTGCCTTCGTAAACAACGACCTTATAGCCGGTTTCATCCAGAAACTCAGATGATTCACATTTCTTTGCCTTGCCATCATCTATCGCTGCGAAATCGGTCTTGAAATCATATCCGGCTGCCAGAGCCTCCGCAATCGTCCCTGAAAAAAGCTTTGTCCCATTGAAATCAGTGTATTCATCGGTTGACGCATAGCTCATGGTAAGAGATGCCTTCTTTTTCTCGACAGTCAGCTTTTTGAGCTTGATCGAACCGTCATTCTTCTTATTGTAGTCGTCTATTGACTTGTCCACATAGCTTTGTAAGTCATCCTGCTTGTATGCAGCTGTATCAAAGTCCTCGACATCTGTAGATACCACACTGCCGTTTTTTGCAACAAACACCGTGCTGTCCTTGGTATAATAATCCGTACCGCACCCGGCAAGCAAACCGCATGTCGCAATAACAGGCAACAGCATTGATAGCTTTTTATTCATAGCTGCCTCCTAAAATATAATCTATGATATTATACCCTTTTGTATATATGATTTCAAGTATCATATTTTAAAGGGCAACGACATGCATAGTATGTATTAATTATTTCATGATTTAATTTCATGCTTTAATTTATCACAGAAAAGCTGCTGATTTAAAATCATGATGCACATAGATTGAAAGATATTCCTTCATTATGCTTCTCAGCTCCTCAAGCACATCGTCTGACACTGCAAACGTGTACAACTTCGTGATATCAGCTGAAACAATATACTGCATGGTATAGAGTGTATCGCTTAGTATACGCCTGCCCTGCACCTGCGTGCCACAGTTGTCGCAAAACACCCCTCCGCGTCTTGCCGAAAAGACATTAAGTCCTTCCCTTGAATGACAGTGTATACACGAAAACAGCGATGGACCCTCGCCATTTATCGTAATAGCCTTAAGCTCAAAAACAGCCCTGACCAGCTCATTTTTATATGCCGGTGATTCAAGAGCCCGGAGTGATTGATAAAGGAGCTTTAACATATCCTTCTCGTCATTGTTCTCCTGACAAAAATATCCGCAGAACTCCAGAAAGTAAAACCCGGTGTATACTGCTTCCAAATCCTGTGTAAGCTCCCTGAAATAGTTGCTGATAGTGACCTTTGAAAGAGAATATGCGCTTTTACCCTCAAACAGCTCAAACTCACCGAACGAAAATGGATTGCTTCCTGCCATAAGCTGGCTGTTTGGACGTCTTGCGCCCCTTGCAAAGGCTGTGATTTTCCCTCGTTCCTTTGTGAGAATCGTTATTCTTTTGTCAAAATCCCCTACCGGCATGGCTGAAAGCACCATACCGGTCAACACTACACTCTGTGACATCTTAATCTTACTTTCAAAATACTATTCTTCCTCTTTGTATCCAAAGTTCTTGATGAGGAAGTCGCTGTCTCTCCAATCCTTCTTTACCTTGACCCATAGCTTCAGATTCACCTTACAGTCAAGCAGTCTTTCCATCTCATAGCGCGCATTGGTTCCGATTTTTTTGAGCATGCTGCCCTGCTTTCCTATAATGATTCCCTTATGGGAGTCTCGCTCACAGACAATTGTGGCATCCATATCTATAATAGAACCACTCTTTGTCTTTCTTGTCTTCATGCGGTCAATTCCTACTGCAATGCCATGCGGCACCTCATCATTTAGAGCATGGAGCGCTTTTTCCCTGATAATCTCAGCACAGATTGCACGCTCCGGCTGATCTGTGATGGTGTCCTCATCATAGAACTGTGGGCCATAAGGCAAATACTTAAATATAGAATTAATAACATCATCCGTATTCTGCCCTCTTAAGGCTGACGTAGGAATAATCTCTGCAAAGTCGTATACCTTGCGGTAAGTGTCTATATACTCAAGCACCTTTTCCTTTTCCACTGTATCCACCTTGTTGATAATCAATATAACAGGTGTATTAACCTTTTTAAGCTGCTCTATGATATGCTGCTCTCCCGCCCCGATAAAGTTGGTCGGTTCCACAAGCCACAGCACAACATCCACCTCATTTAATGTCTTTTCCGCCACATTGACCATATACTCGCCCAGCTTATTTTTGGCCTTGTGTATGCCCGGAGTATCAAGGAACACTATCTGTCCCTTTTCCATATCCGTGTATACTGTCTGGATGCGGTTTCTTGTGGTCTGAGGCTTGTTTGAGGTGATGGCAATTTTCTGACCGATAAGCCTGTTCATCAGTGTTGACTTGCCCACGTTTGGTCTACCGATTATTGTAACAAAACCCGATTTGAAATTCTGTATCATTTTTCCTCCTATGTGAATCTGTATTTATAAGGATATGAGGGTCAAAAGGTATTTTGCCCCTCATTTATGATTAATCAGATTACTACATGCTACGCATTCCCGTAATCTGACTCCACCTCGAAATCCGCTAATTTGCTGCATTTGGGCAGCAAATTGCTACTTTCTCGGTGTAGTGCGGGTCACTAAGGTATACATCGAATTGCATGCAAGCATGCATCGATGATACCTTGTGACCCTTTAATCATATAAGCTTTTCAACATTCTCAAAGAGCCCTGCCGACTCTTTAATCATATTTTCATTGCCGATGACACATATACTGTCCTTCTTAAGCACTGCCTCTACAAGGTCTGCAAGCCTTCTGATATCCTCTGGCTGTGCATTTAGTATCTCATTTCTCTCCTTTTGAATCTGCTCGTAGGTAATACCCTCGAGATATGCAGACAGTGATCTGCTACCCTTTGCTTCCGGATTCATAGGCGTATCAAGAGCACTGAAGGTACCGATAATATACTTGGTCATATCCCTCTCATCAGGTGAAAAGCTCTTTATATACTCAGGTATCCTGTCATAGACATCAAGTGTGTCTGAAAGGTTAGGGTCTCTATATGAGACAAAGTAGCTCTCTCCGCTTCTAAGGAATGTATTCATGCAGCCGTAAGCACCACCCTTTACCCTGACATTTATCCAGAGATAATCATAGCTTAAGATGATACGCAGCAGTCTAAGTGCTCCGGTGTATTCATAGCCCTCGCAGATGAAATCACCTGTTTTTGCCACATACTGTATCTGGGATGCATCGATAAATGCTTCCTTTGCTGTATTGAAATGAACCTCTGCCTGATTGCCTACAGCACTCATTTTATTAAATCCAGCTATAACTTTTTCCAGTGAAGGCTTTGCATTGCCATATGCCTCGTTATTTCCGGTAAAGCTGATAAGCATTCTGTTTCTTGCAAACAGCTTTTTGGCTATTGCAGCAAGCTTATCTGACACACTCTTTGGTGACTCTGAAAGCTCCTTTTCTATGCGGCATATAGAGCGGTAAAAAGCAACTCCCTTTAACTCGTCCTGATAAAGCGCGTAGCGCGAGAAGCTCGACATGCTTCGCATAGCTGCAACCAAATGACCTGAACTGCTAAGGTTAGCCTGAAGCCTTGCCTTAATCTGCGCTACAAGCTCACCCAGTCTCTTTGTATCTGTAAAATCCGATGTAAGAAGCATCTGCTCCATAAGCTCAAGTGCCTTGTCAAGATTTTTCTCCAATACCTTAAGCTTCACTTCAAACTTAAACACGAAATTATTTCTATCCTTAATATCCGGGTGACTTGCAGTACCTGTGCTGATTCCGCCGGTATATATGTTGGTAGCATTGGCTAAATCAGTATAGCTGTACTTTTCGGTGCTCACCAGCCCGAGTGCGTTTGTAAAGAAGCCAAGATAGCCAAGCTCACTCTGGGCAAAATCACCTGCATCAAATAAAAATGATATATAATCAATGCCGTTTGACTCTATGTCATGACGCACAACCTTTACATCCAAAAGCTCATCCTCAATGTTTGAAAAAGGCATAGCATTCTTTTTCATATCTGCTCTTGTAAGCATTGGAAGCTTGCGCAGGTCCTCATCCGACGAAGGCTCCTCCTGATATTTCTTTAAATGCTCTGTATCCTCAATCAGCTTCTTAATCTCTTCATCTGAAAGAGATGCCTTGTAATCGGAAAGCTCCTTTGCCAAAGCCTCCTCCCTCTCATTGCCAAGTCCACGCTTCGGCTTTACTGTGACAGATGAACCATGGGTATTGTCAAGCAGATACTCCTGTATAAGCTTTTCAAAATAATCGGTATCTACAGCCTTTCGAAGCTTAGCAAAGGTACCAAGACACTCCAGATGTATAAAAGGCTTCATATCATCAAACAGCCAGCTGTCTAAGCAATTTAATCCAAAAAGGAGTCCCTTAGGAAACTGTCCGAAGTCAGCCTCCCTGAATTTGAACTCGCTGCTGTTGATTCCCGCGAGGAGTGCTTCTTTATTAATTCCTGTTTTAACAACTTCTTTAAGAGTGCTTTCTATAATGCTTTCAAACTCATCTGCCTGAGATGCATTGGCATTCTTTGCCACAAACGAGAATACCGGCTGCAAAATGCCCGCATCATATGAGCCATACACATCATCACCGATTCCCGCATCTATCAATGCCTGCTTCACCGGTGCTCCCGGTGAGCTGACAAGTGCATAGTCAAGCACATCAAATGCCTGATAGAGCATCTCATCAAGCGAATCCCCTACCACACGGTTATAAGATAGATAAGTCTTATTCTCCTGTGAATCATCCATGGTAATTGAATACTGTGCCTCAACATTCTTTATTTCATCAAATGCAGGCTGTTTATTAATTTCTGAATTAACTTTTTTATAATCATACAGGCTCAGATATTCCTTATCCAGCCACTCAAGTCTCTCGACAACATCCATATCACCATACAGATAAATGTATGAATTGGATGGATGATAATACTTGTGATAGAAGTCCAGATATGCTTCATACGTAAGCTTAGGAATATACTCCGGATTACCGCCAGAATCCTTGCTGTAGGTATTGTCCGGAAACAGTGAGCGGTAAATCTGGCTTGAAAGCACCTCGTCAGGCGATGAGTATGCTCCCTTCATCTCATTGTACACCACTCCGTTTATCTTAAGCTCATCATCCTTGCCTGTAAGCTCGTAGTGCCAGCCCTCCTGCTTGAAAATCTCCTCGTACTTTGTGATATTCGGATTAAACACTGCATCCAGATACACATCCATGAGATTCTTAAAATCCTGATCATTGCAGCTGGCAACAGGATAAACTGTCTTGTCAGGGTATGTCATGGCATTTAAAAATGTATTGAGCGAGCCCTTTGCCAGCTCGATGAAGGGATCCTTTACAGGGAACTTCTTTGAACCGCAGAGTGTGGTATGCTCAATAATATGCGGTACACCCGTCTCATCCTCCGGCGGAGTCCTGAAGCCTATATAAAAGACCTTGTTATCATCATTATTTGATAAAATGGCAATCCTTGCACCACTTTTTTTGTGTCTCAGAATGAATCCATCCGACTGGACATCCTCCACTCTGTGCTCATCTAAAATCTCGTATTCAGCCAAATCGTGAATTGTCATCAATTATTCCTCCTAAAATGCGATGATGATAGTATACCACATTTTTACATATTATAGTTAAATTATAAGTATATTTACCACAAAAAATCTGTTAAAGTACTATTCTGCAACATCCGGCTTTAAAAGTCAGAGTCTATGCTCCTCTTTTGAATATTAACATCCATCTGTGGAAACGGAATTTCGATGTTATTTTTATCAAATTCTGTTTTAATTTCTTCTGTAAGCTGCCATTTTGTGTTCCAGTAATCCTCGTTCTTCACCCAGATTCTCGCACCGAGCTCTATTGCCGAATCCTGCAGCTCACTCACAAACACATTGCTCGGCTCATCGCGAAGCATCGTATCTGCTGATGTGACAACAGATTCCAGCACACTCTTTGCAAATGCTAAATCTGTGCTGTAGGATACTGTTACTCTCAAATCAAGCATCCTCTTATCCATCATAGATACATTTGTGATACACGAATCAGCGAGCTTTCCGTTTGGTATCATAACCATCTTGTTATCTATTGTCAAAAGCCTTGTATAAAACAGATTTATATCCTTTACAGTGCCCTCTGTACCACTTGAACCGTCAACTATGTAATCGCCCACGCTAAACGGCTTCATCAAAAGAATAAGCACGCCTCCTGCGAAATTCGACAGACTGCCCTGCAATGCCATACCTACAGTAAGTCCGGCAGAGCCAAGAACTGCTATAACAGAGCCTGTCGCCACTCCAAAGCCCGAAAGCAGCGCCATGACAAGGATAAAATACAAAAAGTATTTAATAACATTTGCTAGAAATGATGCCACTGCAGCGTCCATTCTGCTTTTATCAAATCCTTTTTTAATTATTTTTACGACTGATTTAATCACCTTAATACCAATAAGCAGTATCACAATCGCAACAACAAGCTGCACAAGAAAGCTGATAAGCGATGGCATATATTTCTCCAGATACGTCTTTACAATGCCCGGGTTTTCAATAACCTGCTGTACCTCGGTGTTTGCAACCGGCACTGATACTTCACCAAGAATTTGTCTGATCATATAATCTCCTATATATCTCTTATATCTTTTATATCTCTTATATCTCTTATATCTCTTATATCTTTTCTATTTTTTCTATATTTGTTATTTCCTTATAACCCACTAAATCCCCCATATAAAATATGGGGGATCAGTATTTAAATCAAATATTAATTCACTATTTAATAACTCTCACTCTGAGCACTCCGTCAATGGCAGAAAGCTTCTCAACGGTAGAAGCATCAATAGCTGAATCAAGATCAAGAAGAGAATATGCATAGTCACCCTTGCCCTTGTTTGTCAGATCAGATACATTAATATCAGCCTCTGCAAGAGCTGTTGTAATCTGTCCAATCATACCCTTAACATTCTTGTGAAGGATTCCGACTCTGCCTGAAGCTGTGCATGCACCCATGCTGCAGTCAGGGAAGTTTACTGAATGAACGATATTACCATTCTCTAAGTAATCTCTCAGCTCCTTGACAGCCATAACTGCACAATTGTCCTCTGACTCTGCTGTAGATGCTCCAAGATGAGGTGTTACGATGCAGCCCTTTGCTCCAACAGTTGTGTTGTTAGGGAAATCTGAAACGTACTTCTTAACCTTGCCCTTGGCAAGTGCATCTACCATAGCCTCTTCGTCAACAAGAAGATCTCTGGCAAAGTTTAATACGATAGCGGTTGGCTTCATCATTGCAATAGCATCAGCGTTTATCATCTTCTTTGTTGAATCAAGAAGAGGTACATGGATTGTGATGACATCACAGTTCTTGTAGATGTCCTCTACATTGCTGATATGCTTAACGCTTCTTGAAAGGTTCCATGCGGCATTTACTGAAATGTATGGATCATATCCGTAAACATCCATGCCCATATGTACTGCAGCATTTGCAACAAGTACACCGATGGCTCCCAGTCCGATAACACCGAGCTTCTTGCCTGAAATCTCTGTTCCTGCAAAGTTCTTTTTCTGCTTCTCGGCTGTCTTTGCAATATTCTCATCGTTCTGGTTTGCAAGACACCAGTCGATACCTCCAACGATATCTCTTGATGCATAAAGCATTCCGGCAAACACAAGCTCCTTAACACCGTTTGCATTGGCTCCCGGTGTGTTGAATACAACGATTCCCTGCTCGGCACACTTGTCAAGCGGAATATTGTTTACTCCTGCTCCTGCTCTTGCCACAGCAAGCACCTTGTCACCAAGCTCCATGTCATGCATAGCGGCACTTCTTACAAGTGCTGCATCTGCATCCTTAATATCATCAACCTTTTTATAATCGTCAGAGAACAGGTCAAGGCCTACTCCTGCGATTGGGTTTAAGCATGTGTAATTAAACATTATGCATTCTCCTCCTCAAACTTCTTCATAAACTCTACAAGCTTCTCAACGCCCTCTTTTGGCATAGCATTGTAGATAGATGCTCTCATTCCGCCAACTGTACGGTGTCCTTTAAGGTTTACAAATCCGGCTGCAGTTGCCTCCTTTACAAACTTGGCATCAAGCTCTGCATCTCCTGTTACAAACGGAACATTCATGAGTGATCTGTCCTCTTTTCTTACTGTTCCCTTAAAGAGCTTGCTCTGATCAAGGAAATCGTAGAGAATCTTGGCTTTCTCCTCATTTCTCTCCTTCATAACTGAAAGACCGCCCATCTTCTTGAGCCATTTGAATACCTTGCCACAGATATATATGCCGTAGCATGGTGGTGTATTGTAAAGAGAATCATTATCGGCCTGAGTCTTCCACTTGAGCATGGTTGGTGTGCCCGGTAGACAATCATCTGTGATAAGGTCCTCTCTGATAATTGCTATAACTACTCCGGCAGGTCCTACATTCTTCTGTACTCCGCCATAGATAACAGCATATTTTGATACATCTACAGGCTCTGATAAGAAGCATGAAGATACATCAGCTACAAGGTTCTTTCCCTTTGTGTTTGGAAGCTTCTTGTACTTTGTTCCGTAGATAGTATTGTTCTCGCAAATGTATACATAATCCATATCATCTGTGATTGGTAAATCTGAGCAGTCAGGTATGTATGAGAAGGTCTCATCTGCAGATGAAGCAAGCTCTACGGCGTCTCCGTAAATCTTAGCCTCGGCAAACGCCTTTTTAGCCCACTGACCTGTGATAATGTATCCTGCTTTTTTATTTTTCATAAGGTTCATCGGTACCTCAGCGAAGAACTGTGAAGCACCACCCTGAAGGAAAAGTACCTTGTAATTGTCAGGTATATTCATAAGCTCGCGGAGATCTTTCTCGGCATCCTTGATGATGTCATCAAACCATTTAGATCTGTGGCTCATCTCCATAACCGACATTCCGCTTCCCTTATAATCCATCATCTCTGCTGCTGCTTCCTGCAATACCTCCTCAGGTAAAACTGCAGGTCCTGCTGAAAAATTGTAAACTCTACTCACTCTAATTTCCTCCTTGTGTCGCATTGTAGTCCTCTTCATCGAAAGACTCGTTGATAGGCTTGCCCGGTGCAACCATAGGCCATACCTTGTCATCTGAATCAATGATACAATCGATGACAAACGGTGTCTTGCTCTTTAAGGCATCTGCAAATGCTTTTTCAAATTCTTCCTGGGTCTTAACACGTCGTGCGGTGGCTCCCATTGCTTCTGAAAGCTTTACATAATCCACCCCATCATCAAGTACGGTTGCCGAGTAATGCTTCTCGTAAAAAAGAGTCTGCCACTGGCGTACCATTCCAAGTACATGGTTGTTTATTATAACCTCGATAAGAGGAAGCTTTTCTCTTGAAGCTGTTGCAAGCTCGTTCATGTTCATTCTGAAGCATCCGTCACCTGCAATATTGACTACAGTCCTGTCAGGATTAGCTGTCTGGGCACCGATTGCAGCACCAAGACCGTATCCCATGGTACCAAGACCTCCTGATGTAAGAAGAGTTCTCGGCTTACTGTATTTGTAATACTGGGCTGCCCACATCTGATGCTGACCGACCTCAGTAACCATTATAGCATTTCCTTTTGTCATTTCATAGATTTTTTCAATAACAAATGGTCCGCTTAGTCCCTCTTTGTGATATGTAAGAGGAAAAGTCTTTGCATATGCAAGCACATGCTCAACCCATGAATTGTGGTCAAGCTGTGTGAGCTTTTCGTTGATGCGTGTAAGGATTTCCTTCACATCGCCTATAACACTCGATGTAACACGGATATTTTTATTAATCTCTGCTGCGTCTACATCAAACTGTAATATCTTGGCCTGGTCTGCAAACTTTTTAGGATTGCCAAGCACTCTGTCCGAAAAACGTGTACCAATCGCAATCAAAAGGTCGCACTCTGAAACTCCAAGGTTTGAGGTCTTTGTGCCATGCATACCAAGCATGCCTGTGTAGTTATCACTTGTGCCATCATATGCACCCTTGCCCATGAGCGTATCGCAAACAGGTGCATTCACCTTGTCTATAAATTCCTTAAGCTCTTTGCTTGCTCCGGAGAGAACCACTCCGCCTCCTACAAATATATATGGCTTTTTGGATGCTTTTATGAGTTCAATTGCATTATCAATGTCACTGTCTGTAATTGTTTCTGTCACACGCTCAGGAAGCTTGATTTCCTGCCTGGTGTACTCTACCAGCTCTGCCGTAACATTCTTTGGAATATCCACAAGTACAGGACCCGGTCTGCCTTTTCTTGCTATATCGAAGGCTCTGCGTATTGTATCTGCAAGCTTCTCTACATCCTTTACAATAAAGCTGTATTTGGTTACAGGTGTTGTAATTCCGGCGATATCTATCTCCTGAAAGCTGTCCTTTCCAAGTAACGAGACTCCGACATTACATGTGATTGCGACGATTGGAATCGAATCCATATATGCTGTCGAAATTCCTGTGACCAGATTTGTCGCGCCCGGTCCGCTTGTAGCCAGACAGACGCCAACCTTTCCGGTGCTTCTCGCATAGCCGTCGGCCGCATGGCTTGCTCCCTGCTCATGTGAGGTCAGCACATGCTTAATCTCCGGATGCTTGTAGAGCTCGTCATAGACATTAAGGATGGCTCCTCCCGGATAACCGAATACTGTGTCAACACCCTGTTCTTTTAAGCATTCTATAATAACCTGTGATCCTGTTAACTGCATCTTGTATTCCTCTTTTTCTTATACGAATCCTTTACGATAATAGATAAAAGCCCTATTCGTACTGAATTTTCTATCAAAATCTATACTACGCGTTCTGCTCGCCCGGAAGTGCAAGGATGGCTCCTCTGTTTCCTGATGTAACAAGCGCTGCGTATCTCTTCAAATAGCCTGTTGTAACCTTCGGCTCCCTTGGCTGCCACTTTGCCTTACGCTCAGCAAGCACCTCGTCTGACACATCGAGCTCAAGCTTCATGTTTGGAATATCAATCTTTATGATATCTCCCTCTTCAACCAGGGCAATCGGTCCGCCTACTGCGGCCTCAGGTGAAACATGACCTATTGAAGCTCCTCTTGAAGCTCCTGAAAAACGTCCGTCTGTAATGAGTGCTACAGAGCTTCCAAGTCCCATTCCGGCAATAGCGGATGTAGGGTTAAGCATCTCTCTCATTCCAGGGCCGCCCTTTGGTCCCTCGTATCTGATGACAACTACATCACCCTCTACGATCTTGCCGCCCTTTATTGCTGCAATTGCATCCTCCTCGCAGTCAAATACTCTTGCAGGGCCTTCATGAACCATCATCTCATCGACAACTGCTGAACGCTTTACTACAGAGCCGTCCGGAGCCAGATTTCCTTTAAGCACTGCCAGTCCTCCGGTCTTTGAATATGGATTGTCTACCGGTCTGATGACCTCAGGGTCCCTATTGACTGCATTCTTTATATTCTCTCCAACTGTCTTTCCTGTAACAGTCATACAGTCTGTATTTAAAAGTCCGATATCAGCAAGCTCTTTCATGACAGCCCACACACCGCCGGCCTCGTTTAAGTCCTCCATATATGTAGGGCCTGCCGGGGCAAGGTGGCAGAGATTTGGTGTCCTCTCACTGATTGGATTTGCAAAGCTGATATCAAAATCAAAGCCTATCTCATGAGCGATAGCCGGAAGATGAAGCATAGAGTTTGTAGAGCAGCCGAGTGCCATATCAACTGTGAGTGCGTTCATTATTGCATCCTTTGTGATGATATCTCTTGCCTTGATACCCTTGTTGTACATATCCATAACAGCCATTCCTGCATGCTTTGCAAGACGGATACGCTCTGAATATACAGCAGGTATTGTTCCGTTTCCGCGAAGTCCCATACCGAGTGCCTCTGTAAGACAGTTCATAGAGTTGGCTGTGTACATTCCCGAGCATGAACCGCAGGTAGGACATACCTTGTTCTCATACTCACATACATCATCCTCAGTCATAGTACCAGCAGCGTATGAGCCGACAGCCTCAAACATCGATGAAAGACTTCTCTTTCTGCCCTTTACGTGGCCTGCGAGCATTGGTCCGCCTGATACAAATACTGTAGGCAGATTAAGACGTGCAGCCGCCATCAGAAGTCCCGGCACGTTCTTGTCACAGTTTGGGACCATTACAAGTGCATCAAACTGATGAGCGATTGCCATACACTCTGTAGAATCTGCAATCAGATCTCTTGTGACAAGGGAATATTTCATACCCACATGTCCCATTGCAATACCATCGCAGACTGCGATTGCAGGAAATACTACAGGCACTCCTCCTGCCTCTGCAACTCCAAGCTTTACAGCCTCAACGATTTTGTCTATATTCATATGGCCCGGAACAATCTCATTGAATGAGCTTACGATTCCGACCATAGGCTTTTTCATTTCCTCCGGTGTAAAACCAAGAGCATTAAATAAACTTCTTGCCGGTGCCTGCTGCATTCCGGCTCTTGCGTTATCACTTATCATATTTTATCTCCTTATTTATCTCCGACTATTTCTTTGAGTACTTCATCATTACTACTGTATACACAACAATCTGCATATCTATAACCTATTAGCTGTCTATTATAAGTCATGCAGCTACACACGTTCTGCGATGAGATCCCCCATCTGTGCTGTGCCTACCTGTGTGATACCCTCTGTAGTCTCACCCGGCTGTGGCATGATGTCGATTGTCCTGTAGCCCTCCTTAAGCACCTGCTTTACAGCATCCTCGATTGCCTGTGCTTCCTTGTCCAGATCAAATGAATAGCGAAGCATCATGGCTGCTGAAAGGATTGTTGCGATAGGGTTTGCAATGCCCTTTCCTGCGATATCAGGAGCAGATCCGCCACTTGGCTCGTAAAGTCCGAACTTTGTATCATTAAGGCTTGCTGATGAAAGCATACCGATTGAGCCTGTCACCATACTTGCTTCATCCGATAAAATATCGCCAAACATATTCTCTGTGAGGATAACATCAAACTGCTTAGGATCCTTTACAAGCTGCATTGCACAGTTATCAACAAGCATATGCTCGTATGTAACCTCCGGATAATCCTTAGCGACCTCCTCGACGATCTTTCTCCATAATCTGGAAGAATCAAGCACATTTGCCTTGTCTACAGATGTGACCTTTTTCCTTCTCTTCATGGCTATATCGAAGCCCCGCTTTGCGATTCTTCTGATTTCATTCTCATTGTATGTCAGTGTATCTGTGGCCGTAACAACTCCATCCACCTCTTTTGTCTCTCTGGCTCCGAAGTAAAGACCTCCTGTAAGCTCACGCATAATCATCATATCAAAGCCGTCTCCGATGATATCGCTACGGAGCGGACATGCTGCAGCAAGCTCCTTGTACAGGTATGCCGGTCTAAGATTTGCAAACAGATTGAGCGACTTTCTAAGCTTTAAAAGTCCTGCCTCCGGACGAAGCTCAGGTGCCAGCTTGTACCATGGTGATGTGGCTGTGTTGCCACCGATAGAACCCATCAGCACCGCATCTGAATCAAGTGCAGTCGCAATAGCCTCATCTGTAAGAGGAACACCTGTAGCATCAATTGAGCAGCCACCCATAAGGATGTCTGTGTAGTTGAAGCTGTGTCCATACTTGTCTGCTATTTTGTCCAATACCTTTTTTGCCTCAGTGACTATCTCCGGTCCGATTCCATCTCCTGAAATTACACCAACTTTATATTCCATAATTTCTTACCTCTTTTACATAAAAATACATATTCTTATATTAAAGCATTAAAGTAGTTATTTCAATATGCCGGGATATTTTACTTTTTCATGCAATTTATAACTGCAGCTTATAATAACTGCATACTATAATAACAGTTTTTTATTATTATTGCAAGAGATGCGGATAATAAGAAAACCGCCACTTATGTGACGGCTTTACAAATCTGCATTATTTAGCTGAATCCTCTGCTTTCTCAAGGTCAGCGATAGCTGCCTTCTGCATTGGAATACGGCAGTTCTTGTTGTTACCAAACTCAACGATTACAGTATCGTCCTCGATATCGATAACTGTACCGTAAAATCCACTTGTTGTAAGAACTGTGTCTCCTGTTGCAACCTCATTAAGCATAAGCTCCTTTTTCTTCTGCTCCTTCTTCTGTGGACGGATCATAAGAAAATACATAACTGCGAAAAGTACTACTAACCAGACAACCATTCCAATTGTTCCTGCTGCCTGACCGTTTGCTAAAATTGATGTCATCAATTGTTCCTCCTAAATATTCTATAATTGATGTGTTCTAAGCACTATTACCATAATACACGTTAAACGTGCTAACGGCAAGGATTTTTTATCATTTTCGAGATTTTTTATATTTATCTGCTAGCTCTGCTCTCCCTGTGTCATTCCATAGAGCTTTTCAGCCTTGTATGAGGCAAAACGGCCTGCATCAAGTGAATCCCTTATCTCCTCCATCATGTTGTTGTAGAAATACAAATTATGGAGCACGCACAGTCTCATTCCGAGCATCTCCTTTGCCTTTAAAAGATGCCTGATATATGCACGCGAATATGTGCGGCAGGCAGGACAGTTACAGCCCTCCTCAATAGGGCGCATATCCTTCTGATACTTCTGGTTGAACAGATTAAGCTTGCCGTGATTCGTGTATACATGTCCGTGACGGCCGTTTCTGCTTGGATATACACAGTCAAAGAAGTCGATTCCTCTCTCTACACCCTCAAGTATATTGGCAGGAGTTCCTACTCCCATCAGGTATGTAGGTTTATTAACAGGCAGATGAGGCACTGTTTCATCAAGAATATGGTACATCTCCTCATGGCTCTCTCCTACCGCCAGTCCGCCGACAGCATATCCATCCAGCTCAAGCTCAGAAATGCGCTTTGCATGGTCAATTCTTATATCATCATAAATAGCTCCCTGATTGATACCGAATAAGAGCTGCTCCTTGTTGATAGTATCCGGTAAACTGTTTAAGCGTGCCATCTCCTTTTTGCACCTCTCAAGCCAGCGCGCGGTCCTGTTTACAGAGTTTGTCACATACTGTCTGTCTGCAACGCTAGATGGGCACTCGTCAAATGCCATAGCTATCGTGGAGCCAAGGTTTGACTGTATCTGCATGCTCTCCTCAGGCCCCATAAAAATCTTGGCACCGTCAATATGTGAGTTGAAGTACACGCCCTCCTCCTTTATTTTGCGAAGACCTGCCAGTGAAAACACCTGGAATCCGCCGGAATCTGTAAGGATTGGTCTGTCCCACACCATGAATTTGTGCAGTCCGCCAAGCTCTTTAATGATTTTGTCTCCGGTTCTTACATGCAGGTGATATGTATTTGACAGCTCAACCTGACACTTTATCTCCTTTAAATCGTCCGTAGAGACAGCGCCCTTTATCGCACCTACTGTTCCTACATTCATAAATACAGGTGTCTGTATATCTCCATGCACAGTATGGAATGTACCTCTCTTGGCACGTCCCTCCTGTTTTAGTAACTCATATTTAGCCATATTTTCGTTTAATTCTCCTGTTTCTTTTACTTATCGCCATTGCCTACGATTTTTCTGATTAATATTCCGTTAGTCAGCAGTGTGGTATCTATGCAATGTCTCTCAAAAAGTACCTCGCCGTCCTTTGGCACCTCAATATCCTCATCAGAGCAGTTGACTATAACCTCCACATATGTATCCACCCAGCCCATCTTTCTGAACTGGATTACCCTCGGATTATCAGCAAAATCATCAGGGAAATGGAAGTTTCTGCCCTTTAAAAGCGGCTCACTCGCCCTTAAATGAATGAGCTTTGATACCATCTCAATGCGCTCCTTAAACCTGCCTGCCTCAATATCATCCCACGGCATACATCGTCTGCAGTCAGGGTCATAGCTGCCCGGCATGGCAATCTCAGTGCCGTAATATATACATGGGCTGCCCGGCATGGCAAAAAGCACTGCAAGCTGTGCAAAGTACTGGTCGAGATTCTTTGTATCAGAGCGAAGGCGCTTTGTATCATGTGAATCAAGCAGATTGAAAAGCACATCATTGGTCTGCTGCATGTAGTTGGTATAACATCTGTTTATAGTATACTCAAAATCCTGATTCGTCTGGCTCTTATCTATCCAGAAATCCTTGATGCTCTCTCCAAGCGGATAGTTCATAACCGCATCGAACTCATCTCCACGCAGCCACGGAAGAGCATTATGCCATATTTCGCCCAAAATGTAAATATCCGGATTGATTTCCTTAAGCCTTGCCCTAAGCTCCTTGCAGAAGCGGTGTGACACCTCATTTGCCACATCAAGGCGCAGTCCGTCTATATGATAATTTTCTACCCAGTTGGCGCAGATATCGATAAAGTATTTTCGCACCGCCGGATTATTTGTATTGAGCTTTGGCATATTGTCAAAAAATCCAAACGTATAAAACTGACCCTTTTTAGCCGCTCCATGCTTAAAGTCAAGAGGCCATTCATTGATCATAAACCAGTCATAATACTCTGAATCTGTCCCCTTCGCTAAAACATCCTGCCACGGTGCAAAATAATAGCCACAGTGGTTAAACACTCCGTCAAGCATTATTCTCATATCACGCTTATGGGCTTCCAGTACGAGCCTCTTAAAGGTATCTTCATCTCCAAAGCGCGGGTCAATCTTTGCATAATCCGTTGTATCATACTTATGATTGCTCGGTGACTCGTTTATCGGTGTCAGGTAGATTCCGTTTATTCCAAGCTCCTTTAAGTAATCAAGCTTTTGAATGATTCCTGCGAGGTCTCCGCCGAAGCACTCCTCATTTTTGACCTTTCCCCTGTTTCTCCACGGAACAACATAATCAGGATCTATCGAGTGGTCTCCATTGCAGAATCTATCCGGAAATATCTGATACCATATAGTGTCATTTACCCACTTCGGTGTGACCGGAATATCACACGGATTCATCCACGGGAATACAAAGCACTGGCGGCTTCTGCCCTCAAGTGCCATCTGCTCTGCACTCACGAAGCCATCCTCAAAGTAAAACCATCTCTCATCCTCTGTGATGAGCTCAAAATAATATTTAAGTCTCTTGAATGGTGGCTTTACCGTGGTGGTCCACCATATCTGGTGCTTTAATTTCTTTTTAAATATTATCGGCTGCTTATCGCCATTCCAGGTCTCACCACCACCTAAGATACCGGCTGCGAATGGATCACCGAGTATGATATTTACTTCCTTAACATCATAACCGGTCTTTATATTTATGATTAATTCATCCTCATTTAAAGGATAGCAGTAGTTGTCGTATGCCTGGTGAAATACCCCGTTAAATTCCATGTTTTCTCCCTCTTTTGCTGTCTTATTGTAGTTGTTTATCATTGTGGCGCTAAGGACGGCACGTAAGTCGCGGTCACCGTGAGCGTCCACGCGCTGCCCTGTTCGCTACGCTGCGCTGTTAAGATTCTGTACGAATTATGCTTATAGATTTTCTCCGGCTGACGAAACCGTCGCTACTCGCCCTCCATGGCTCGATAGCTCCTTGCCCCGGCGTCCCTGCCGGTGCATTTCTGTGTATCGAAGCATAATTCTACAGACTCTAAACAGCTTCGCTATTCGCTCTCAGGGCAGCGCGTGGACGCTCGCGGTGGCCGCGGCTTACGTGCCTTACGTTGTGGCAAAATTGCTACAAATGATGCTGCTTAATTATGCTTCGCTTAAATTATGCTTCGCCTAATTTGCGCTTTGCATATACAGGCATGCAAGCATGCATCGATGATACATTTTGACCCTTTAATCACATAATTACATACAAACATAGTTCGAAAGTTATCTAAATAAAATAATATCATAGTTTTCTTGACTATTCAACTTGGTATTAATTATAATGTATTTATTATCGTAACTATTCGAGTCACATTGAAAACCTAAAATGCTGTTTACATGCAAGCATGATGTATCATTTTTTGTTCTCAGAGGTTTAAATAGTTACCCATTATTATAATAAGGAGACCATCATGGCAGGTTCATCATACGGAAATATTTTTAAGGTAACAACATGGGGAGAATCACACGGAAAGGGCTTAGGGGTCGTTGTGGACGGCGTTCCTGCGGGGCTTGAGCTGTGTGAGGAGGATATTCAGATATTCTTAAACAGAAGAAAGCCGGGACAGTCCAAGTTCACTACTCCACGCAAGGAGGATGATACGGTTGAAATTCTCTCCGGTGTGTTTGAGGGAAAGACTACAGGCACACCTGTTTCTATGATTGTGTGGAATAAAAATCAGAAATCAAAGGATTACAGTGAGATTGCTTCATACTATCGTCCGGGGCATGCTGACTTTTGCTTTGATGAGAAATACGGCTTCAGAGACTACAGAGGCGGAGGTCGTTCTTCGGGACGCGAGACAATAGGCCGTGTTGCAGCAGGTGCTATCGCTGTAAAGATGCTCTCGAGCCTTGGCATAAAATTTCTTACATATACCAGATCAATAGGTCCTGTTACAATTAATGAGGTTAATTTTGATGCCCATGAGATTTACAACAATTCACTTTATATGCCTGATGCCGATGCAGCGCTAAAAGCTTCTGAATATCTGGAGGAATGCCTTAAATCACTCAATTCATCAGGCGGTGTGTGTGAATGTGTAATCACAGGTCTTCCTGTCGGGCTCGGTGATCCTGTATTCGAGAAAATTGATGCCAATCTTGCAAAGGCTATTATGTCTATCGGAGCTGTAAAGGGCTTCGAAATCGGCGATGGCTTTGATGCAGCAACTGCTACAGGACTTACAAACAATGATGCCTTTATTATGAGGGATGGCGCTGTTTCAAAAGAGACAAATCACTCCGGTGGTACTCTCGGCGGCATGACAGACGGCTCACCGCTTATTTTCAGAGCTGCCATAAAGCCTACTCCTTCAATCGCAGCTACACAGCACACCGTAAATAAATCCGGTGAAGATATAGAGATTTCCATCAAGGGACGTCATGACCCGATTATCGTGCCACGTGCTGTTGTTGTTGTTGAAGCTATGGCTGCAATTACTATTGCGGATGCACTGCTTATGAATATGGGGGCACGCATGGATCGCATCACAGATTTTTATAAAAAATTATAACTTTGTCCTATATTAAAAAGCATCTATCCGGTTTTTTTCCGGACAGATGCTTTTATCTATTTCATTGGAACAATCTGTAATGTTTTTCCTAGTGAATTTAAAATATATTTTAGAATATATTTCCAAGAAGCAGCGGATTAAACAACATATACTGCGCATTAGTCACCCCAAAAGCCACAAGCGCCAGTGGCAGCACAATAAAAAGGACGCATGATATAATCACAGACATGCCGCTTCTTAAGTATTTAAACATTGCAAAAACAAACAGGCTGACCAGTAATCCCCCTATAAAGCGCATCAGCATTATGATAAGTATATACTGCCCTACCGATATATTCTGCAAAACACGCCACAGATGCTCCATACTTGCCGCCGGAGCATTAAGCCCCTGCGTGCCATATGCCAAAAGCACATTGCACAGCCGCACAATGTATACGAGTGTAAATGCTGTGACAGTGCCCAAAAAGCCAAGTATGCATTTGATTCCCATATGCTGTTTCCTGCCACGGCGGGTAGTCCTTAAAAGACGGATTTCATGGTTTGCATAATCCGCTCCACATATACCGCAGGCTATTGCTATTAGGAGAATAACATACACAAAGGCCTGTGCTGTATCACGGTTTTTGAAGTCTGTTCTGTCGGTAAGGATATCATAGCCCTTTTCAAAAAACAGCCAGCCCTCTTTTAACGTCTTAAGATAATCCACATGTGCTGTAAGCTTGTTGAATGCCTCCTGTCTGCTCAGTTCATCCTTGTACTTTATATTGATATAGCTTTCACTCTTCCCCTGCTCCATATCGTAAGCAATGTTATCTGACAGCCGGTCGTATTTTGCTCTTTCTTCATCCAGAAGCTCATTGGTTTTGGCAGTTAAAGGTCCATAATATTTGTCCATATATTCCTTGTAATACACCTCATCAACCGAGTCATAGGAAAGCTTCTCTGCCGGATTCCACCATACCACAAAAAGAGCTGCCGCAATCAATATAAGTAACACTTTTCCCGGAACAAGTGCCTTATAGCATTCGTGCAAAAATAAAGATGTATGACAGCCTGTATTTTTACCGCAGGCAAAGCCGGGCAGTAAAAGCAGCTTCTTTTCATGCACCGAATTGAGATAATTTGTAACCGCAAAAATACATACAGCTATACACACAAACCAGAATAAGCCATACAATACCCCGGTATTAAGCGGATATCCAAACAGATTGATATTGACATAATCAGAAAAAAGTCTGCCTGTCCTGACTCCATACATGATATTTATGTACTTAAGGAAGGCCAGGAAGCTGGTTCCTGAAATCGTTGTGTAGCAGATAGCCTCAATAACCACGGTCACTGCAGAAGCAACGAACACAAATATAATATTGTCAAGCGCTGCGCATATCAGCATAAAAAACATGCCAAGCAATATAAAGCTTATTATTTTCACAGGAAAATAGCATGCCAGAAATTGTCCTATACTAAGCTTAAACGGACTGCCATAGTACAGATAAACACTTTGAAGCGGACTTTTCAGATTTATCGGATTGTAAAAGCACATACTTATGACTGCATTGATGCCATACAACAGCAAGGTGATAAGCACGACCGCCATAATCATCACAAATGACTTTGACGCCATAAGCTGCCTTCTGCCCCTTGCAGTTGTTCTAAGCAATGCAAGCTGGTTCTCGCTTTTTTCATAAAAAACAAGGTTGAGCGCAATGATAAAAAGCATAATCACTGCCACATAATCCGTGAGCTCATTGTCTGTAATATTCAAAAGTCCCGATGCATCCATAACCTCAGGCACTGTGCCTTCAAGCTTACTGTAGACTCTGCTCGTTTTAGCAGCATTTTTCTCTGCAAAGCCTCCATTGCCGGAAAACTTATTCATAATCGAAATCTCGTCAGCCTTTTCATTGACAGAGTCGAGATACTCATCATAAGAAAGACATGCTCCTACTTCCTTGTATACCCTGCTGCACAGACTAATCCTGCCGTAAGCTTCTGCCGTCATCTGCCTCTGTTCAATTTCCGGCAAAACATCCTCACGACTGTAATTGCTTATTTCGCCATACAGCGCGCTGTAGTCCTTATCTGTATACCCATCATCATTTACGGTATTCATGGTATACAGTCCAAGAACAGGATTAAGAACAAGCACTGTTCTTTTAGTCAATATTTTACATATTTCGTTTTTTACTATATCCATTTTCAGTCCCCATTAAGATACAAATACAAGTCCTCAAGATTTGGCCGCACAGCCTCCTTCTGCCATCTGCCATCATACGAATCGGCAATAATGCGGGCTATGACACCGTCTGCATCCCTTGAAATATTGCTCACCTTATATCCGGTGTTCACCTCATCTATCTCATTATCCGATAAAAAAATATTCCATACCTTTCCATCCAGCTCCTGAAGCAGCTTTGACGGAGAACCACTCCTTATTATTTTACCGTTGCTTAACATAACTATCTCTTTGGCGATAAACTCAACATCCGTAACCACATGAGTCGCAATAATAACAATCTTGTCCTTTGCAACCTCTGATATCAGATTGCGGATTCTGATTCTCTCCTTCGGGTCAAGCCCTGCCGTTGGCTCATCCAGTATAAGGATGCCGGGATTGCCTATGAGTGCCTGTGCTATCAGTGCTCTCTGCTTCATTCCACCCGAAAAAGCGCCAAGCTTTTTTCCAAGAACATCATCAAGCTTTACCATGCGCACATAGTGATCTATATCTTCCCCGGCTTCACTCTTTTTTAACCCTTTCAGGGATGCCATAAAGTAAAGAAAGCGCCTAAGACTAAGCTCCGGATATATATTCTGCTGCTGCGGCATATATCCGAGAAGCTTCCTGTATTCACTTCCAAGCTCGTCTATGCCCCTTCCGTCAAGCAGCACACGGCCTTTTGATGGAGTCAGATTGTCAGAAATGAGATTCATCATAGTTGATTTACCGGCTCCATTAGGTCCCAAAAGCCCATATATGCCGGGTGTAAATGAAAAAGACACATCATCCAGCGCAGTTTTATCCTTATAAACTTTTGTAAGCCCCTCCAATTCAAGTGTCATTGCTTATATTCCTCCCACTGACTTCTCACGCTTTCAAGATAGCTGTCCATTCCATCTGCTGTAAGCTTTTGTACGGCACCGTCTAAAGTATCATCTACAGTGGCACCATGCAGTCCTGTCATGAAATCATCTAAATCTGTTGAAATACTGCCCATATTCTTAGTATCCGGTTCGAAGCCGATAAACGGAGACAATGTGGCATTGTCATAAAAGTCAAAAAACTCCTTCTTACGATTGTCCACATATTTCTCGTTCTTTGTCGGATAAACATTCACGAAAAGATTAAGACTAAACTTCGTCAGATAGTCATCATCCAGACTTCCTCCATCACAAGCTTCTGCAATGCCATCTTTTAGCTTATAATCCTTATCTTTTTCACCGTACAAAAGGATATTGCCATACTTTTCATTTCCATATAACAGACTAAGGAAATCCATCGCAGCAGAAGCATCCTTTGCTTTCTTTGCTACACCGATGGAGCCGTTTATCCTTGATGAAAGGTAAGTCTTTACTTCCTTTACCGTGATATTGTCCTTTTTGAAATTTTCATCCACGCTACCGACACATAAAGCAGCCGCAAAATTGCCTGCCTTGATATTTTTTAATATCTGAGCATCATTCAGCCCCGGATTGTTGAGATATGTTATCTCATTTGTCAAATCATCAGACATATAGCCGTCTTTCTTCATCCGGTCAAGCACCCTCAGATACCCGGTAAATTTCTGTGACTCTAAAGGATTTCCAACAGACATAGTATCATAGTCGAAGCAGAGCCCGTTTCTTATCTCACAGCCAAGCATATCATCAAATCTATATCCGTTTATGAGATACTCGAACCTCGGAGTATCACTTTTATCCCATTTAACACCCTGAAGTATCTGATATATTCCGTCTATGCTGCCATCCCATGCACTTATCGCATCGTCAGAAACGTAATCCCTGTTGAAGGCTGCATAAACTACTCCCTCACCACTTGCAAGTGCTGACGGAATCGAATAAATATGCTTATCGCATTTAACCATCTCCCAAAGATTCTTTGGAAAAGCCTCATAAAGTGTTTTTCCTTTATCGCCTGATAAGATATCATCAAGATTCAGGACCAGATCCGAGCGTACCAGATCATACACCGGATTATTTCCGGCAGCATCACCGAAACCCAGGAATGCTATATCTGTTTTACCGTTTTCCAAGGCTCCCTCAACAGCCTGTCCGTAATTGTCATAGGACAAGGTTTTGATTTCGAGCTCATAATCATGTCCGTCCGCAGCAAGTGCATCGTTGAACTTCTTTAGATTATTCTTATCAATCTTACAAATATCAGGTACAGCAAACGTTATAACCTGCGCATCTGAATTTCTTTTGTTCTCTGATTCTTCTTTATCAGCTTTATCCGACTTTTTTGTTTTATCAGCCGACTCTGTCCGGCCTTCGCTGACAGCTCCGGCATTATCCGTTTTTCTGTTAAGGCAGACTGCCGCCACTGCTATAACAACAATGACTGCTACTGCAACCGCTATCAAAATACCCTTTTTCTTACTATTCTTCATCATCAAAACACCTCAATTCCTTTGGTTCAAATACTCCCTTGTTCAATTCATCAAGACTTATTACCCCAAGGCACAACTTTCCGTTATCATTTGTATATGTGACATATACCGACTGACCGCATATGCTTGCAATGCTAAATGCCTTTTCAGTAGACAGCTTCATCAGTTCTTCACTCTTATCATCCTTCAAGCGATAATATGTCACTTCATCACTTTTTTCTTCAGAAAGGGCATAATATAAAAAGTCTCCGCTCTTTTTTAATGGTCCATATTGTGTTTTTCCATCCGCATCTATCGGAAGCTGTCTTGTCTGTCTGCTTTCGGTGTCAAACACAAAATATCCATCCTTTGACGAATAATAACCATCGCCATCTAACAGCCTAAGATCGTTAATATGGTCTATTTCCGTCAGACATGTTGTCTTTTCATCTGCTATATCATATTGATATATTCCATTAAGCATATTATCATAAGCAAAAGACTCCGCATCATCTGACGCTCCCTCCTCTATCATCAGCTCTGTAACATCATCTCCAAACCGCACAGTCGAATAGTACACTACTTCGTCTTCATAATATATGTCCGTAATATTTGCCTGTTCGCTTGTTATCTTATCACTCATATACACCTTGTAATTATCGAGATCTATAACAAAAATACCGGCTTCAAGCTTATCATCATTTACAATCTGTCCTTCATCATTAAGCTCTATTCTGTTACTGTAAGCTCCTATAACATAATTATCCCTGTACAAAACAGCCGTAACATTCTGAACATTCTCTAATATGGCTGCTTTTTTACGATTCTCACCGTTTGAGTCCATAACATACAGATATTGAACTGTCATATCTTCATCCGACATATTTCCTACATAATAAAGATGGTCATTGTAAAGCACCGTTCCGGCTCCTTCTAAACCATAAAAAGCTGCAGGACATGAGGGCTTCTCATTGGAGCCTGAGAATCCTTCATGTGTGCAGTTGGGCTTATCGCAATAGACCATGTCCTTGCCTGATGCCGTATCGATAAGATGTAATATTCCGGAATCATCAAGATACAGTACATTGTCTTCTGAATAATTACATCGTACATCTCCAGAGCCATATGTGTACATTGTATTGGATGTACTGCGGTTTCTATTCTTTATTATAAAAACCGCAGTCACAATACAGATGATAAGTATGAAGATGATTGATGCGATTAATATGCGTTTTTTCTTCATAGTGCCCCTCCCTTTTTGATAATATTATACATAAAACAAATTACTCCGAATACAAAAGGCGAAATTAGTACTTTTCAAGGTGAATTTACTAAATTTTCATCAATATTTTCACGGTGAACCGTTCATCTGAACACTCAAAATCCAGTGTACTTATATACTTATCAAGCACCTTCTTTACATTCTTTAATCCATAACCATGTTCTCTTACAGATTGTTTTGTCGTAACCGGCAATCCCCCTTTAAATATCACTTTTTGTAAACACCTGTTACTAATCTCAACAACAAGTGAATCCATTAAATAATTAATTTCCAAATCTATGCTTGGATTTTTTACATCTTTTTGTGCCTCTATCGCATTCTCCAAAAGGTTTCCAAAAATAATATTCATATCATATGCCGATAATTTTAAATCACTCGGAACCACAACTTTTACATTCAACTGAATTTTCTTATCCACCGCACGCTGAAGCATATAATTTAAAACTGTATCAAGCGCCGTATTACCCGAATCAACCAGCCGCCTTGATTCTACAAGATTATTCTCCATAGCTGACACATAATTTTTTATCTGTTCTATTTCGCCTGTTGAAGCAAGCACCGAAATCTCTGCAAAATGACGTTTCATATCATGTCGAAATGATCTTAATGCCTCCATGTTTTCATTCTGAAGCATAATCTCTCTTTCATAAGAACTAACCTGATCTCTAAGTACCTGATTTTCCAAAGCCTTCTGAGAAGACTTAACAAGATCATCCATCAGATATGAAATAATAATATTCACAAGCAGAAATGCTCCGCAGACTAACGAAAGAGAAAATGATGACACGGTTTTATCCATAAATATTACTATTGATGTTATAATACATACTAATAACGACGCAATAATAAACAACCAATAACGATTATTCAGCTCTATGCCTAAATCATTTCCAAAAAATCTTTCTGTAATCAACTGTGCAGCATGCAATAATAAAAGAGCAAATATACTTACAAAAGCTGAATATCCATCATATCCAAAGGGCTTTATCAAAAATGCACTTACTACTAAATCTATGAGACAGCTTACTGCCAAAATATAAAAAACAAATATACATTTTCTTTTTATCGTACCATTATATGATAAAGCAATTGCTGACAGCCCTAAGAAAATACTAAGGAAATTAAATATCGGTTTATAAAAAAACAAGTTTACAAATATCGCTATAAAAACACTAAATAAATATGCAAATACCTTTCGCACTCTGTTTCCATCATTATCAAAAAAAGTATGAGTAAATCTTTCTGCAATAACAGTCTGAGCTACCTTTGTAAACAAAATAACCATTGCTTTTTCAAAAGTCATATCACTTCCTTACTCCTTCCATAGTTAAAAACTGCTTGCTTAAATGAAGCCCTTTTAGACTGTGCTATACTTATTTCCATACCATTTTTCAGTAAAACAGCATCACTTTTCCATGATTTAATACATTTTATATTGACTATATATGACTTGCTTATGCAGACAAACTGAAACGGAAGATTTGATACAATATCACTAAGTTTTCCATAATAAGATACACTTTCACCATCGGTTTTACATATAGTAATAGTTTTATTTCTGCTGGAAAACAACATAATTTCCCCATACGGAATAGAATATCCTGTCTTATTATATGTATATCTGAATTCTTTTTTCTGCACATCTTCAAGTTGTAATATTTTAGTCATGGTATCATACAAAACATTTTCATCTATCGGTTTTATAAGGAAATCATATGGATGAATTTGAAAAAGCTCCATAGCATAGCTTGTTTTATGAGAAATAAACACAATATTCATCCTGTCATTATGAAGCGTTTCCCTTATATATTTTCCTGCATAAACCCCATTATCACCCGGTAACTCAATATCCAGAAAAAGTATCTGCGGATTGAATTCTTTTATGTCTCTGCATAATGACATAGAATCATACCATACTTCAACCTCGCATTTTTCAGCTCTATTATTAAAATATTCAATAATTATTTTTTCGAGTACAGCGCACTGATTAATCTCGTCATCACATATTGCCACTTTATAAATCATTTGTTATTTTTCCTTCTGTTATCTTACTCCAAAATTACTTTTTATAATTTTATCTAACATAATAGATAAAATCAACAATCCATGCACAAAACGACCATTTTTTGCAGAAAATGGACATAAACTATGGTCACATATTATAATGGGATAATAATAGAAAAACTAAATTCATTGTTTTCATTTTTAATAACATATTCGCCATCGTATTTTTCTACAATTTGAATAATATTCTTTATGCCAATGCCATGCATTTCCGGTTCATCTTTTTTACTTGTTTTTATTTCATTACCACTGTAAATAATTAGATGACTGCATGTATTTTTCACCGAAAGAACTATAAGATTTTCCTCTATCACAAACTTCAGTTTTATAGTTTTCTTTTCCTCACATTTTTCACATGCTTCAATAGCATTATTTAGCAGATTTGCTAAAATCACTACCAGATCCTCATCATCTATTACAATTTTTGATAAATCATTTACCTTAAACACAAAAACAATATTCTTACTGATAGCCTCCTGATACTTTGTATTAAGAATCGCATTTATTATCACATGATTTGTATTGATTACATTTTTTTCTCCAATAAAAGTATTGCTGATATTTCCTACATATTTACTTGCCTTGTCATATTCATGAGCTTCCAATAAAGATTCTATACACAATATATGATTTTTAAATTCATGTGACTTTTTCTTCTGAATTTCATAATTTTCCGAAATAGAACGGTACATATCAATTTGGTTTTTAAACTGTAGTCCCAATATTTCCTTTTCATGCAATTTAGCTTCACTGGTTACAATATCGTTAATCAGGAAATATACAAATATATTCATCACAGCCAATCCCAAAGAGATAAAATATAAAACGTTCGCCTGCACTTCATTTTTTGTATATTGAAACGTCATAATCATTGCTATAATTGTAATTATTGTAAATACAGGAAAAAACAAAAATCTTCCCCATATTTTGTCAGGTAAAGTCTCTGTTGATTTTTTTCCAAAGTGTTTTTTTAGCAGTAAGATACATAAAAATACGGTAATCTTGCTAAAAATAACAACCAAGCTTCCCTCTAACGCATATCCTTTTTGTACCTCACCCGCTTTTGAAATAATTGTGTTATTACTAATATAAGCTATATAATCAACTATGATTGATAATCCTTGATATAATAATGCAAAAATGACTGATTTTTTTATACTAATTTCAAAATAAAAACTCATAATTATAACTGCAGCCAGTACAACCAACGTCATTTTCAATATAAGCATATCAGACAAAAATAATCCGCATAAATAATAGCAGCAAATCAATGATAGCATCAGCAAAACTTTTTGACTTTTTCTTAATCTCGAATTTTCTTTGCAAAAAACATCGTAAAATAAATTACAACATATCGCTTCAAATATAATAATTACTAAACTGAAAAAATATGTAAACATATATCACAATTCTCCCTTATATGAAATGAATGCGTCCTTCACATTCTTATATCTTGCCTTAGGTATGAGCAATTCCTGATTATTACATAACAATACTTTATAGCATTTAACACTCCTAATATATTTCAAATTAGTCAAATAGCTTTGATGGATTCTAATAAAATGGAAATCTTTTAGTTCATTTTCCAGCTCATTTAATGTGCCATATAAATTATAGATTTTGATTTTATCCTCCATGATATAGAATTGCAGTTTATGTAATTTGCTTTCAATATATAGTATATTGTCTATATTAATCTCCTTTTCTCCTTCATTGAACTTGAATTTTTTCTTTTTTACTACCAAATTCATCTTATGAAGAATGGCATCCATGCATTCGCTTATTGAAGCCTCCAAATTAGTATTATTTTTCAACAGATATCTTATGGCTTCGACCTTGTAGCCCTCCAACGAATAATTTATATAAGCTGTCACAAATACAATATATATTTCAGAACTATATTCCCTGATTTTTTGTGCCGTAACAATTCCATCAACATCATCCATATTAATATCCAAAAAAATGATGTTGTATTGTTTAATTTCAATTCCTAAATCAATTATTTCCTTACCTGATGAAAATGTATCTATTTCATAAGAAATCTCTTTTTCGTTTAAATAGGCTGCAACATATTTATTTATATTATCTCTAAATACTTTTTCATCATCACATATAGCTATTTTTAACATTTTTTCTCCATTACTATCTGTTGTATTTCAGTTATTATTTCAACAAATTTTCAAATAATCCGTATTTTTAACGAAAAAATCCGCAATACTATAATTTAGTATAGCGGATTCATTCCTAAAAAACAATTATTTTAATCTAAAGCGATAGCCTCATTTTCCTTACGTCTTAAAATATCAAACTCATCAGGTGTCTCTGACAGCTTTACATAGAATACCTGCTGTGGATGTGGGCATGATTCCATCTCATTGCCGTCCTCATCAACGAGTGCAAGCACTGTTGCAAGCACATTGTCTCCGTTTGGCTTCATGATTTCAATCTGCTCGCCAACTGAGAACTTGTTTCTCTGCTCCATACGGTAGAAACCTTTTTCATTTGGAGCACCTACGATACCAAGGTATGTGTAGCCCTTCTCGTAAGTATTGTTATCGTATATCTGAGTCTCCTCCGAAGGCTTTCCGTAGAAAAAGCCAGTGGTAAACTGTCTGTAGGTACAGCTCTTTATCTGCTCTAAGTACCATGGCATATTTGCCTCGTATTTCTCAGGTGACTCAAGATAATCATCTATCGCCTTGCGGTAGGTTCTTGCTACTGTTGCCACATAGAGAGCGGTCTTCATACGTCCCTCTATCTTGTAGCTGTCTATTCCTGCATCAATCAGATCCGGGATATGCTCTATCATGCACAGATCCTTTGAGTTGAAGATATATGTGCCACGCTCATTCTCGTATACCGGCAGATACTCACCCGGGCGTTTCTCCTCGACAACAGAATATTTCCATCTGCAAGGATGCGTGCATGCGCCCTTATTGGCATCACGTCCTGTGAAATAGTTGGAAAGCAGGCATCGGCCAGAATATGAGATACACATTGCTCCGTGCACGAAGGTCTCTATCTCCATCCTGTCATCTATATGCCCTCTTATCTCCTTTATCTCCTTAAGCGAAAGCTCTCTGGCTGTCACCACGCGGCTAGCTCCGAGATTCCACCAGAACTGATATGTGCCGTAGTTCGTGTTGTTGGCCTGTGTGCTGACATGTCTTTCTATCTCCGGGCAGACCTCCTTTGCAATCATGAAAACTGCCGGGTCTGCAATAATCAGTGCATCAGGTCTGTCCGGCTTCATATTGTGAAGCTCTGTAAAGTATTCACGCACTCCGTCAAGGTCATAGTTGTGAGCCAAAATATTGGCAGTAACATACACTCTCACACCGTGAGCATGCGCAAAGGCAACTCCCTCTGCCATCTCCTCCATTGAGAAATTCTTAGCCTTGGCCCTTAGTCCAAATGCCTCTCCACCGATGTAAACTGCATCAGCTCCATATATAACTGCTATCTTAAGTACCTCCAGGCTGCTCGCCGGACAAAGTAATTCTATTTTTCTCATTTTTTCTCCCATACAGTTTTGTATTCATCCAATATATTCTACACCGGTTACTATAGCTTTGTTGACACCGTAATTCCATCGCCTATAGGCATCACTGCCGTCACCAGCTCATCGGAGTGTGTAAGCTCGTAGAGATACTCCCTCATACGCTTGTAGATGGTACGGTTTCTGCGCTCAACGATATAGTGCGATTCTATGATATCGCCATCCTGCAGCACATTGTCGGACACCAGCACCCCGCCTGTCTTTAAAAGACGAAGCACCTGTGGCATAAAGTTGATATACTGTCCCTTTGCCGCGTCCATAAATATCATGTCAAACTGTCCTTCAAGCTGTGGAAGTATCTCCGTTGCATCGCCCTCTAAGAGTGTAATCTGCTCCTGCTTCCCGGCTCTTTCAAAGTTGGCCTTTGCGATAGGTATTCTTTTTTCGTAATTTTCAATCGTCACTATCTGACAATCCTTCGGTGCATACTCTGCCATCAAAACGGCAGAAAAACCAACCGCTGTTCCCACCTCGAGAATACGCATTGGTTTTTGCATTGCAAGAAGCAGCTTTAAAAAGCTCTGCATCTCTTTTCTGATAATCGGAACGAAGTCTCTTAAGGCTTCCTTCTCTATCTCATCTAATACAGGCGTGTTGCCTCTGTCCAAGGAATTGATATATGTGACAAGTCTCTCATCAACTATCATTCTTGTATTTCCTAATCTAATTATTGACACAAATGCGCTTTACGGATAATTACTGTGCATCCGAAGGCTCCGTAGTCTGTGTCTGTTCTTCATCGCTCTTGTCGGAGGACATGATTACCATCATATCCTTTGCTGTCATTGAAGTGTTGAGTGTGTAAATGCCCGGCTTTATATGTCCTGAGTAAGCAGACAGCTTAAGCTGGAGATAAAATAAATTGTGATCCCTTACAAGGCCCTTGTCCTCTAAAAGCTGTCCAAGCTCCTCTGCGGAGATGCCCTTTTCCACCTGAACGAGTACATCCTGACCATCGCCATTTGTCATGGCAGGCTCAGTAAAAACTCTGTAGCCAAAATCATAGCAAATGCTGCAGATTTTTATGCCCGCAAACAGCACTAAAAGAGCAATCATTATTGAAAAAGCAACCCTTATAAAACCAAATAAAGCCTTGTTAAAATCCATAAGCTGTTCCTACACTTCCATAATTATAGGTATAATCATCGGTCTTCTCTTTGTTTCCTTCCAAACAAAGTCTCCCAATGCATCCTTTACCTCTGTCTTTATCTTGCCCCAGTCTGTCACATTGTTGTCTGTCAGACGCTCCATTGTGTCATCCAGCACGCATTTCGCCTCATCCATCAGGCTCTCAGAATTGCGCACATATACAAATCCTCTCGATACAATATCAGGACCTGCAAGCAGCTGTCCTGAGCCTGCCTCAAGTGTCATCACAACGATGATGATTCCATCCTCAGCCAGACGCTGTCTGTCACGGAGCACGATATTTCCTACATCTCCTACACCGAGACCATCGACCATGACATTGCCCACATGCACTCTGCCTGTCACCTTGGCACCGTCCTCATTGATTTCGAGCACATCTCCTGATGAAAGGATCTTGATGTGGTCTGTATCATATCCGAGCTGCTCGGCTATTTTGGCCTGTGCCACAAGATGCTTGTACTCTCCATGAACAGGGATTGCGTACTTTGGATTGACAAGAGAATAAATAAGCTTTATATCCTCCTGACACGCATGGCCGGAAACATGGACATCCTGGAATATAACGTCTGCACCCTTCATCATGAGCTCATTGATGATACCTGTAACCGACTTCTCATTTCCCGGTATAGGGTTTGAGCTGAATACAATGGTATCGTTTGGCTTTATGGATACCTTTCTGTGGGTACCGTTTGCCATACGTGAAAGAGCTGCCATTGACTCTCCCTGGCTTCCTGTCGTGATGATGACAGTCTGCTCATCAGGATAGCTTCTAAGCTGTTCTACATCTATAAGAATATTGTCAGGCAGCGACAGATAGCCAAGCTCTGAGGCTATCGAAATGATATTTACCATGCTTCGTCCCTCGATGGCCACCTTTCTGCCATACTTCTCCGCACAGTTGATAATCTGCTGCACACGGTCTACATTTGATGCAAATGTAGCAATGATAATTCTGTTTTTCCTGTGATCCTCAAAGATGCCGTCCAATACCTTTCCGACAGACTTCTCAGACTGTGTGAAGCCCGGTCTTTCTGCATTGGTACTGTCGCACATAAGCGCGAGCACGCCCTTCTTTCCAATCTCACCAAACCTTGCAAGGTCGATTGCATCTCCAAATACAGGTGTATAATCTACCTTGAAATCGCCTGTATGCACAACTATACCTGCCGGTGAATATATAGCAAGCGCTGCTGCATCCTGGATACTGTGGTTAGTCTTTATAAACTCAACCCTGAAGCAGCCAAGGTTGATATGCTGTCCATATTTTACGACTTTTCTCTTGACAGTCTTGAGCATGCCATGCTCTTCAAGCTTTCTGTCAATAATTCCGATGGTAAGCTTTGTAGCGTATATCGGTACATTTATCTCCTTTAGTACATAAGGAATAGCACCGATATGATCCTCATGTCCATGAGTGATAAAGAAGCCCTTGACCTTATCGATGTTCTCCTTAAGATATGTGATATCAGGGATAACCAAATCTATTCCCAGCATATCGTCCTCAGGGAATGATAATCCGCAATCTACTACAATAATACTGTCCTCATACTCAAAGGCAGTAATATTCATTCCAATCTGCTCTAATCCTCCAAGTGGAATGATCTTAAGCTTACCTGTATTCTGTTTTTCTGTTTTCTTCAAAATATTACCTCCAAATTTATTTCACGTACAACTGCAATCCTAATATTCAAGTGCAGTGTCATCATCCGTAAGCTCAGAAAATACCTTAGCAATAGCCGAAAACTCAACATCGTCTTCAACCATCTGATAAAGCACCTCTTCATCCTTTGTGCTTACTTCTTTTAAAATATATGCTTCACAGTCTCCGCTTTCTTCTCCTTCGGAAACTAAAAGATATCGTGTTCCATTAAGTGTTGTCTCTTCTTCAACCGCAAACTCGACAACATCATTGGTCTGCGGGTCAGTAAATTTAATTTTCTGCATAAAAACTAAGACCGACTATTTGACAGATAATCCAAATATCCCTGCAAAATAAAAATCGCCGCAATTTCATCAACAAACTCCTTGCGATTCTCCCTGCGTATGCCGGTTTCCATCATAGAACGGTCGGCTGCGACTGTTGTAAGACGCTCATCCCAGTATATGACCTCAAGACCTGTGCGCCTTGCAAGCATATCACCGAACTCCTTCGTCTTCTCGCAGCGTTCTCCTTCCGTATTATTCATGTTTTTAGGATAGCCGAGCACAATCCTGTCCACCTTGTACTCTGCAATAATCTCCTCAATACGTGCCAAAGTCTGTCTGAGCTTGGATGGCGACTTCCTGCGCACTATCTCAACACCCTGTGCTGTGATTAAGAGCTCGTCGCTCACCGCTACTCCGACTGTCTTTGAACCAAAATCAAGACCTAATATCCTCATATTAATCCCATGCGCTGTTCTCAATGTATGTCTTGAGAACCTCCTCCACAAGCTCGTCTCTCTCAACCTTCATGATGAGACTTCTCGCGTTATTGTGGCTTGTGATATATGTTGGATCTCCGGACATAATATATCCAACAATCTGATTAACAGGATTGTAGCCCTTTTCCTTTAATGCCTTGTACACAATCTCAAGTACATCGCTTACCTGAAGCTCAGGCTCCTTTTGAACTGTAAAAAATTGTGTGTTGTTAATATTTTTTTCCATACGTTTCGCCCTTCTTGTAATATTATTTTATTATAAATGTAATAAAATTACAACCTTTTATTATTCGAAGAGTAATATTTCGTCTGTAAGCATACCCGATATACGGCCTGAAACTATCTGATTTTCAAGGTTTTCGGCAGTTTCCTTAGCGACCTTGACATATTCCTTAGTATATCCGACAAAGTATTCTTTATCACCGATTACGGCCTTTTCCTCAAAAAGCACCTCCTCATTCTTTCCGATATAGAATTTCCTGAACTCCTTAGACATGTCATGACCGAGTGCTATGAGCTTTTCGCTTCGTGCCGCCTTAATCCGCTCATCTATCTGGTCAGGCATTACTGCTGCGCGGGTGCCTTTTCGCTTTGAGTATTTAAAGATATGCATCTCATAAAAATGTATATGCTCAAGATATGCCTTAGTCTGTTCAAACTCCTCCTCTGTCTCACCGGGAAATCCCACAATCACATCGGTTGTGATGGCCGGATGAACAAAATATTTACGCAAAAGCTCACAGCCTCTCTCGTACTCTTTAGTGGTATATTTTCTGTTCATTCTCTTAAGTGTTGCATCGCAGCCGCTCTGAAGCGACAGATGGAAATGAGGACAGATTTTATCAAGCTTTGAAAGCTCGCTCGCAAAGTGCTCTGTCACAATCTTAGGCTCAAGTGACCCAAGCCTGATGCGCTCTATGCCCTTTACTGCGTTCACCGCCTGTATCAGCTCAAGAAGGCCTGTAGCTTCCTCAAAATCCACACCGTATGAGCTTAGATGGATACCTGTCAGCACAACCTCCTTGAAGCCGTTTGCCGCGAGCCTTTCAACCTCTGCTATTACATTTTCAAACCTGCGGCTTCTGACACGTCCTCTGGCATACGGAATGATACAATAGCTGCAAAACTGATTACAGCCGTCCTGCACCTTGATGAAGGCTCTCGTGTGCTCCTTTGTCTGGTCTATAAAGAGCTCCTCAAAATCATGCTTTCCGTCATTTATATCGTCCACGGTATCGTTTACACTGTCCAAAGAGTATTCCTCAAGCAGCCTTACAAGGTCATGCTTTCTGTCATTTCCGATGACTATGTCCACCGATAAGTCGTTTAATACCTCTTTTTCACTTGTCTGCACATAGCAGCCGGCTGCCACAACTATTGAGTCCGGATTATTTTTCTTTGCCTTGTGAAGCATCTGTCTGGATTTTCTGTCAGCCATGTTGGTGACTGAGCATGTATTTATGACATACACATCAGCTTTTTGTGTGAATGGAACTATCTCATAGCCCGCCTCCTCAAGCAGATGCTGCATGGCCTCTGTCTCATATGCATTTACTTTACATCCTAAATTATGTAAGGCTGCTTTTTTCATTTTATTTTTTTACTCCTATTTAATTGACTTTTCCTTAAAAAACTATTACTATCTATATGACAGTAGTTATTTAAGGAGGTTTTCAATATGAAAACAGTACAGATTTCATTAAATTCCATTGGGAAAGTAAAATCATTCGTTAACGCTATTACTCAGTTTGATTTCGATTTTGATTTAATATCGGGCAGATATGTCATTGATGCTAAATCAATTATGGGTATCTTCAGCCTAGACCTCTCTAAGCCAATAGAGCTCGCTATACATACAGAAACCGGACTTGACGAGATTATGGAAGTATTAAAGCCATATATCATCGACGAAGCCAAGTAATACAGACACAATGATTTGATTAATTAGGACCTGAAGCTCAGGTCCTTTTTATTTTGCTCTAAGGTGGCACTGATTACTCAGCATCCACCATAATCACTTCTGTAGTATCTATAGCTGTCTTCATAAGCTCATCTATCACATCGTTAAGTCTTTCCTCAGACTTCTTAATCCTGTTTATATTCGGCTTTGTAACAGGATGCTTTGCTACGAAAATAGTACAGCAGTCCTCATACGGAAGAATCGATGTCTCATAGGTATCAATTTTGTTTGATATATCAATGATATCATTCTTGTCCATGGCAATGAGAGGTCTGTATACAGGCATATGGCACACCTCGTTTGTTGCAGCAAGCGACTGCATTGTCTGGCTTGCAACCTGTCCGATGCTCTCACCTGTGATAAGGCCTAAGCATTTATCCTCATCGGCAAAGTGCTCTGCTATCTTCATCATGTATCTGCGCATGATGATGGTCAGCTCATCATGAGGACATTTCTCATATATGGCAAGCTGTATATCGGTAAAATTGACAACATGCAGCTTTATCCTGCCCGAATATCTGGCAACCTTCTTTGCCAGGTCTACAACCTTCTGCTTTGCTCTCTCACTCGTATATGGCGGTGCATGGAAATATGTGGCATTGATTACCACGCCTCGCTTTGCAATCATGTATCCTGCAACCGGGCTGTCGATTCCACCTGAGAGCAGAAGCATTGCCTTTCCTGCTGTGCCAAGTGGCATACCGCCCGGTCCAGGAATCTCCTCTGAATAAATATTTATCATAGGTCTGATCTCTATATTGATCATAACCTGTGGATTATGAACATCTACCCTTGTCTCAGGAAATGCCTCCAGCACCTTTTCACCGACTGCGGCATTTATCTCCATGGAGGTCATCGGATAGTTCTTTCTGGCACGTCTCGCATTTACCTTGAAGGTAAAGCTCTTATCCTTGTATACATGGTTGATATGCTCGATAACTGCTTCACAGAGCTTGTCAAAGCCCTCATCCTCATGCAGCTCGACCGGACAGATACCCACGATACCAAAAATTCTTGACAATGTGGCAACTGTCTCGTCATAATCATAGTCTCCGTCTGTCTCCACGTACACACGTCCGCTTTCCTTTCTTACCTCAAAGCTTCCATCCACATTGCGAAGCTGATATTTGATATTCTTAACGAGCGCGTCTTCAAAAATGTATCTGTTTTTGCCCTTTATCGCAATCTCAGCATACTTGATCAAAAATGTCTTGTACATGTAACTCTCCTGTTCTGGTTTTATTTACTGGTTTTATTTACTATTTTTATTACTAAAGATCTCATTATACGTAATACGTAACTTTTTAGTTTCTTCATGGTTACCGGCTATGCTAATACCTGCGATCTCTTTGCAGCTCATTAGCGCCTTGTATATCTTCGCAGCATTGGTATCACCTCTGCCATCACTGATACAGCGTAATCAATTTCCTCCTGTGTGGTATTCACGCAAAAGCTGAATCTGATCGTGGAATCCAAAAGTGACAGCTTAAGCCCTATGCTCTTTAGTGTTGAACTGATTGCCGGTTTGTTTGATGAACAGGCACTTCCTGCAGACACATATATCTGCCTGTCCTCAAGAGTATGAAGCATAACCTCCGCTCTCACACCATCTACGCTCACGCTTACCACATGAGGTGCATTTGTATGGTCCGTGCGTCCATTTACAGATACTCCGTCAATACGCTGCACTGACTCTATAAAATGATCCCTAAGCTCATACATATGTGCTATTTTTTTATCAAAATCCGTGTAAATTTCCTCTGCTGCCACTCCAAGACCTGCATATGCAGGAACATTTTCCGTACCTGAGCGCATGCCCTTCTGCTGGCCGCCTCCGTATATAATCGGCTTGATTTTAGTCTTGTCCTTTATATATAAAAATCCGCTGCCCTTTGGTCCGTGAATCTTGTGTCCACTGACTGAAAGCATGTCTATATTCATGCGCTTTGGTCTGATTTCAAGCTTGCCGTAGGACTGTATGGCATCCACATGAAAAAGTGTGGCAGGATTTTTCTCTTTTATAGCTGCTCCCGCCTCCTCAATCGGCATGACTGCGCCAATCTCATTGTTTACATGCATGAGCGATACAAGAATTGTATCCTCCCTTACTGCATTTTTCAGCTCTTCAACACTTATCACGCCGTCATGGTTTACAGGCAGATATGCGATTTCAAAGCCCTGCTCCTCCAGAAACTGCATCACAGACAAAACCGATGCGTGCTCTACAGAAGATGTGATTATATGCCTTCCTGCACGCTTATTGGCCATTGCAACACCTATTATTGCAGTATTATTCGACTCTGTGCCGCCGGATGTAAATAGTATCTCCTTGTCCTGCACCCTGAGTGTCTTTGCAATCTTTTTCTTAGCATCATTAATATAATTTTCTGCCTCAACACCCTTCATATGAAGTGATGAAGGATTACCGTAATCCTCTGTAAGCAGCTTATAAACCATATCTGCCGCTGCTTTTGAGCATCTGGTTGTGGCAGAATTATCCAAATATGCTTCCATTTTTGCTCCTAACTTCTACTTCTTAACTGTTAAGTATCTCTACTGTCTATACATCCAAATTGTATACAAGCATGGCAAGTGCAGCAAGTCCTGCTGTCTCCGTGCGTAAAATCCTGCGTCCCAAGCTTATTCTGTGCATTGTGGCATGCTCATCCACAAGTGCTATCTCCTCCGGTGCAAAGCCGCCCTCAGGACCCACGACAACACCGATAGTCTGACCAGCCTTAAGCTGCCCCATTATCTCTCTTGTCGCATCCATGCCACGCTCATTCTCATATGGCACCAGCGTGATGTCAAGCTCTGAAGCGATTTTCAAAGCTTCCTTATATGTAACCGGCTGCTTCACAGTGGGGATCACAGTGCGCTTTGACTGCTTTGCTGCGCTCTCAGCGATAGCCTGCCATCTCTGCAGCTTTTTTGCTGCCTTTTTTTCATCCAGCTTTACCACACAGTTTTTCATGGCAACCGGTACTATCTCAGATACACCAAGCTCCACAGCCTTTTGAATAATAAGCTCCATCTTATCGCCCTTTGGCAGCCCCTGATACAGCACGATGTGATTGTCAAGCTCTGTGCCTGTCTCATCTGCACTGTCAATAGCTGCGATGACCTCATCATCCAGAATCGATGATATGTGACAGAAATATGCCTGTCCGGATTTTGAGCTTACTCTTATTTTTTCCCCGTTTTTCATGCGCAGTACATTCTTTATGTGATTTACGTCACCTCCGGTGATTGAGATGCTGTCAGAATGAACCTGCTCTTCCTCTACAAAAAACTGATACATAATCCACCAAACTATTTAGTCAGCTTCTGCGCAGTGATATTGACCCATTCACCCTGATGATTGATTTCTATCACCTTAAGCCCCGCTGCTTCGATAGCCTCTTTAACTTCATTTTCCTTGAAATCTATGATACCCGATGTGATAAAATATCCGCCTTCCTTTAATCTGTCAGGAATAACAGGTGCCATAGGAATGATGACATCAGCAAGGATATTTGCAACAACGATATCATATTTTTCGGTACCGACCTTCTTTTGAAGCTCTGTATCATCTATGAGATTGCCGACATAAAACGTGCCAAGCTTCTCATCCAGATGATTGACCTGCATATTGTCACGCGTAGAAATCATGCAGTCAGCATCAAGGTCAGTGCCTACAACCTCCTTTGCACCAAGCTTTAAAGCTACAATTGAAAGGATTCCGCTTCCACAGCCCACATCAAGCACTGTAGGTGCTTCCTTTGCGCCCTCAATATACTTGATAAGCTGCTTGATACAAAGCTGTGTTGTCTCGTGCTTTCCTGTACCAAAGGAGATTCCCGGATCAATTTCTATCATAAATTTATCCTCATCCTCAGGCTTTACCTCTTCCCATGTAGGCTTAATCAATATATCACCGATTGTAAATGATGAAAAGTACTTCTTCCAGTTATTAATCCAGTCGAGATCCTCTGTCTCAGATGACGAAATTACACCGCTTCCCACATCAACAGTATCTCTTAAATCCTCAAGTCCAAGCTTTACCTTTCTAAGCATATCTGACTGGTCACTGCCATCATCCTCAATATAAAAGCTGACATGGCTTATGCCCTCATCCGGAGGCAGCTCCGGCAGAAAATCAATAAACATATCCGCCTGGTCCTCTTTGGTCAGGGGAATATTGTCCTCAATCTCGATTCCCTCGATACCAAGCTCCATAAGCATGCTGCTCATGAAATCCTCAGCCGCGGTTGTTGTCTCAATCGTGTATTTCTTCCACTTCATATAAAAATCCTCTCTTAATAAAATAGATACATAGTATAAATACAGTTTTATTTCAAAACATTTCCGTACATTTTACAAGGCAGTCATACGACTGCCTCCACAACTTATCTCATATAATACCATAAAAATGTGCTGTATAAAAGCCCCATTTTTTTATACGTAAAAATAGCCTAAAAAATGCCCCGCCACACATGGCGGGACATATATTATAGGACATCTATTACAGATCATCTATTTACAGATCGTCCAAAGACTCCTTGAGCTTATCCATAAATCCTTTTTTCTTTTTAGAATCAGTAGAAGCTCCGCCCTCCTTGGTCAGAGAACCGCCTGAAAGCTCATCAAACTTCTTAAGAGCCTCCTTAGCATCCTTAGACAGACCTGTAGGCGTATTGACAACAAGTGTGACATAATGGTCACCTCTTATTGCTTTATTTCTTGTTGAAGGAACACCCTTGCCCTTTAAGCGGATACGTGTACCTGTCTGTGTACCCGGTGCAACTGTGTATATAATATCTCCATCAACAGTCTTGATTCTTATATCTCCACCTAAGGCTGCAATAGCATACGAGATGGATGCCTTTGAAAAGATATTAACATCCTGACGCTCAAAATCCCTGCTGCCTGAAACAATAACTTCAACAAGAAGATCTCCACGCGGTCCGCCATTTATGCCCGGCTCGCCGTATTCACGTATTCTGACACACTGTCCATTATCTATACCGGCTGGAATCTCAACAGTCTTTCTGACCTTCTTGGTATTGTAGCCTGTACCGTGACATGTAGGACACTTATCCTTTACTACCTTGCCCGAACCACCGCAGGATGGACATGTTGTGACATTCTGCACTACACCAAACAGAGACTGACTCTGTCTGACAACCTTACCTGTACCATTACACTGGGTACATGTCTCAGGAGATGTGCCCGGCTTAGCTCCGTTGCCGCCACAGGTAGAGCATGTCTCCTTATAGTTGAATTCAAGCTCCTTTGTGCAGCCAAATATAGCTTCCTCAAAAGAAATTCTTACACTGAGACGGACATTTGCACCCTGTGCAGGACCATTTCTTCTGCCACTGCTTCTTCCACCTCCGAAGAAATCTCCGAAAATGTCTCCAAAAATATCCCCCATATCCATGCCTGAGAAATCAAAGCCACCGGCTCCGCCGCCTGTGCCATCAAATGCTGCATGACCGAACTGATCATACTGGCGTCTCTTATCCGGATCAGACAATACGGCATAGGCCTCCTGAGCCTCCTTAAACTTCTCCTCACACTCTTTATCACCCGGATGAATGTCAGGATGATATTTCTTTGCCTGCTGTCTGAAGGCTTTTTTAATCTCTGCATCTGTAGCGGTCTTAGATACTCCTAATACCTCATAATAATCTCTTTTTTCTGCCATAATTGAAAATTCCTTTTATTATACAACTAATTCGCAAGGCCGGCCAAGCGGCCAACCTTGCGAGTAATTTTACTTACGCAGCCATTATGATGCTTTGATTGATAACCCAAATTACAGGTCATTAATCCTCATATCATTATGGCAGCATCTGTTTAATTATACTTCCTTGAAATCTGCGTCGATGACATCATCATCTGCACCGTTTGAAGCGCCTGCATTCATATCAGGTCCTGCTCCTGCTGCTCCTGCATTCATGTCAGGTCCTGCTCCTGCTGCTCCCTGCGCTGCCTGAGCCTGCTCATACATCTTTGCAAATACCTTCTGAGCACTCTGTGTGAGCTTCTCCTGTGCAGCCTTAAGCTCTGCAACATCAGCCTCTGTCATAGCCTCAGCCTCTTTATGTGCATCAAGGAATGACTTAACTGCTGCGATATCAGCCTCAACTGCTGACTTATCAGCGGCATCAACAGAATCTCCAACCTGCTTTAATGCATCCTCTGTCTGGAATACAAAGCTCTCAGCATCATTTCTTGCATCGATTGCTTCTTTTCTCTTCTTATCCTGTGCCTCAAACTCAGCAGCCTCTTTAACAGCCTTATCAATCTCATCATCAGACATATTAGATCCTGCTGTGATTGTGATGTGCTGCTCTTTTCCTGTTCCAAGATCCTTTGCAGACACATTTACGATACCATTTGCATCAATATCGAATGTAACCTCAATCTGTGGAACTCCACGACGTGCTGGTGGGATACCATCAAGTCTGAACTGTCCGAGTGATTTATTATCGCGGGCGAACTGTCTCTCACCCTGTACTACGTTGATATCAACGGCTGTCTGGTTATCAGCGGCTGTAGAGAATATCTGGCTCTTTCTTGTAGGAATAGTTGTATTTCTCTCGATAAGTCTTGTAGCAACACCACCCATTGTCTCGATTGAAAGAGAAAGTGGAGTAACATCAAGGAGAAGTACTTCGCCGGCACCGGCATCTCCTGCAAGCTTACCACCCTGGATAGAAGCACCGATTGCTACGCACTCATCAGGGTTAAGAGACTTGCTTGGCTCTTTTCCTGTCATCTGCTTTACCTTGTCCTGTACGGCCGGAATACGTGTAGAACCACCTACAAGTAATACCTGTCCAAGGTCTGCATTTGTAACGCCTGCATCCTTCATAGCGTTCTGTACTGGGATTGCAGTTCTCTCTACGAGGTCATGTGTCAGCTCATCGAATTTTGCTCTTGTAAGAGTCATATCGAAATGCTTTGGTCCCTCTGCTGTAGCTGTGATGAATGGAAGGTTGATGTTTGTAGTAGTAGCTGAAGACAGCTCCTTCTTTGCCTTCTCAGCAGCTTCCTTTAATCTCTGGAGTGCCATCTTGTCTGTAGAAAGATCAACACCCTCTGCCTTCTTGAACTCGTCAATCATCCACTGTGTTACCTTGTTATCGAAATCATCACCACCAAGGTGTGTATCACCGTTTGTAGATAATACTTCGATGACTCCGTCACCAATCTCGATGATAGATACATCAAATGTACCACCACCAAGGTCATAAACCATAATCTTCTGCTCTTTCTCATTGTCAAGACCATAAGCAAGTGCTGCTGCTGTAGGCTCGTTGATGATACGCTTTACATCAAGACCTGCAATCTTGCCGGCATCCTTTGTAGCCTGACGCTGAGCATCGTTGAAGTAAGCAGGTACTGTGATAACTGCCTCTGTAACCTTCTCACCAAGGTATCCCTCTGCATCAGCCTTTAACTTCTGAAGTACCATAGCTGAAATCTGCTGTGGGCTGTAGCTCTTGTCATCAATCTGCACCTTGTAATCTGTACCCATATGTCTCTTGATAGAAGAAATTGTCTTCTCAGCATTTGTAACTGCCTGACGCTTTGCAGGCTCACCGATAAGTCTCTCTCCTGTCTTTGTGAAAGCAACTACTGAAGGAGTGGTTCTTGCACCCTCCTGGTTTGCTATAACTGTAGGTTTTCCACCTTCCATAACTGCTACGCAGCTGTTTGTTGTTCCTAAATCAATACCAATGATTTTGCCCATTTTATTTTCCTCCTATTAAATATAGTGTTTTTACATGTTTCATTTATTTGTAACCATCCGTTGTCCCACATGAATCCCTTAAATGCTGTCTGCATTCATATAAATCTGATTCACTGTCATGCCGGATAGATGTACACATCATTACTGTACTACCGATACCATGCTGTGACGTACCACTGAATCCTTGTACATATAGCCCTTCTGAAGCTCCTGTGCTACGGTGCCTGACTCAAGTTCATCATTTTCAACCTGCATCACTGCATTGTGGAAATCAGGATCAAACTCCTGTCCTACACACTCTATTGGCTTTACACCTGCAGCATCAAGCTCTGTGAGCATCTGCTTGTAGACCTTATCCATACCTGTGATAAAAGGATCATCCTTCTTATCATCCGGTACTGCTGCAAGACCTCTCTCGAAATTGTCGATTACAGGAAGGATTTTCTCAACTATTGTCTTTGCTCCCATGTCAAACATCTGGGATTTTTCCTTCTCACTTCTCTTGCGGAAGTTCTCGAACTCTGCCATCTGTCTTTTCAGACGGTCGTTAAGTTCTTCAATCTGCTCGTCCTTCTTGTCTTTTTTCTTTTTCTTGAAGAGACCTTTCTTTTCATCTGACTTATCATCTGCTTTTGCATCTGCATCAGCTAAAGCATCATCATCTGATTCAGTTTCATTCATATCTGTATCTTTTGCTTCTTCTGCTGCCTGAGTGCTTTCCTCATCAGCTCCTTCAATCTCTATCTCTTCTGCTTTGTTTTCTGCAGTCTCATTGTCGATTGCTTCTTTTTTAATATCCTCTGGCATTTTTGACCACCTTCCTATGTTTCATCCTCAGACTTCTTATAAATTCCATCTAACTGGGATTTAAGAGTCTTTAGATTATCCATTACTTTTTCATAATCCATACGCTTTGGTCCGACAATTCCTATCGTTCCCTTTACGCCCTCACCCAGATCATATGTCGCAGTGACAACGCTGCAGTCCTTCATGGTCTGGATCGGAGATTCATTTCCTATATAAACCTGAATACCTGTTCCATTGTCCTTCTTCTCGGAATCGGATAGGGATTCAGTAACAAGGCTTGCTAGCTCTTCCTTTTCCTCAAATGCTGACAAAAGCGTCGCTGCATTATTGGAATCCGAAAGCTCAGGATACTTCAGAATATTTGTCGCTCCGCTGGTGTAAATCTTAAGATCCTCACTCTCCGCGAAGGTCTGTGCCAATGCATCAATCACATCAGAGACAATTCCTGAATGAATACCGGCTCTCTCCTTTATGCTTGCAATGTTTCCAAGATTAATCTCGTTCATTGCGAGTCCGTTTAATGAGGTGTTAAGCAGAATGTTGAGCTTAAGTATCGTCTCATTGTCAAGCGGCTCATATAAATCAAGCATCTTGTTTCTGACCATATTATTGTTCATAACAATTACTGCAAGCAGGTGCTGGTCGTCAACCTGTGAAAGCTGGATGAATTTCACCTTGTTGTGATTGACATCCGGTGCAGAAACGAGTGTGGCATAATTGGTATTGTTTGCAAGTACCTTTGCCGCCTGCTTTAACACCTGCTCCATCTTCTCGGTATTTTCAATGACCAGCTCCTTCATATCAGAAAGTTCTTTTTCCTTCTTATCATTGGTCTCTATAAGATGGTCTACATATAATCTGTAGCCCTTATCCGAAGGAATTCTTCCTGCTGAGGTATGTGGCTGTACTATATAGCCCATCTCCTCTAAGTCGCTCATCTCATTTCTGATTGTTGCCGAGCTCAGATTAAGATCTGTATATTTTGAAATTGTACGTGAGCCAACCGGCTCTCCTGTGGCGAGATAATTGCGGATGATTGCATCCAGTATGGTAAGCTGTCTCTCGCTCAACTCTAGTTCTTTGTTTTCATTTTCCATTGGTCACACGCTCCATCTGAAGTATGCTTTTAATTTGTTAGCACTCTGTATTTTGGAGTGCTAATTTTTTATCTGTACATAACATACCACCACCTATTAGCAATGTCAACCCTCGAGTGCTAATTTTTTTAATAAAATTTTTGAAGCCCTTGATTTTACTGGGGTTTCAGGCTTTATTAATTTTCTATTAAATTGATTTTGGCGGTATTTACACCACTTTTACACCATTTTTCAATTTTTCATTTCATGCTTAGCATCAAATGATACAAAAAAGCAGTCTATCCTAAATGTGAAAGACTGCTTTATATCATATTTCTTATTGCCTTGTGTGTATATTTAACTGATTGTCTATATCCCGTCCTGCATACATTACTCTAAGTATTGTTACAACCATTCAAAAATTCCTCTCAAATCACTATCAGCCTGTTCTGATACTTCTATTTCATATATCATAAGCCATAATCTTTGCGAATATCAGAAAAGGCTTTCTTAGCATTTTTTGTCCGTCCAGCCTGCATATCCGCATATCCCTTCTCTAATTCTTCATTGAACTCTACCTCTGATAATGCGCTGATATCAACAGGTCTGGCAGATGATATTTTTACTTCAAACGGAAGACCTCTCTGTAAGATAATCTGCATATAAAACATCTCCTTCCTGCCATATTTTTATGTTATGCAAAACCTCCGAACGGCTTTAGCCCATAAATCAGTTATTATTATTCCTAATCAAAATCTGTATGATTTTATCATAATTTTCCGGTCTGTGTGGAAACGTACAGTCTGTACATACCTTGATTTTTTTGCCATTCTTCTCTATGTATGTCTTACTTCCGGGACAGTTTGGCATACTATACATAGGACAATAACAAAACAGACAATTAAAGTCATCCGAAAGTCCCTTGTGACACGGAAAATATTTGCAATCTGTGTTTTTAAAGTATTTATAAGAGTTTTCCATTTTTATTCCTTCTATATTCATATGCTTTTCTTACAAAGCTCTCTGCAAAATGCGGATTTGACGGATAATACAGGTGCGGAAATCCAAGCCAGTAATTATCATGGCTTATCACGCAGTCGTAGCTTCTGCCTGTGGCCGGCTTGGTCGCAATACAATCGGCTCCATTATCGGTGCTGTCGTAATAATGAAATTCATGCGCCTTTATTTTTTCATTTTGCGGTAGAAAATTGCTATGCTTTTCCGCAAGCTCAATATATCCGAACCTGACCAGCTTTCCCTTAAAATGACACCCACCATCCAGTGCCCCCACAAGCTTAGACTTATTCATATCATTTTGTATATCTGCTTTGTTTTGTACATCAGCCTTATTTTGCTCATCTGTATCATCACAGATATTACGGATATATGCGTGAAGATACATAAACCCTCCACACTCTGCAACCGTCGGCATTCCGGCTCTAAAAGCTTTTTTTATGGCATTCAGCATAGATACGTTTTTACTCAGTTCCTTTGCATACAGCTCCGGATAACCGCCTCCAAGCAGCATTGCATCACAATCCTCTGGAAGGCTGGTATCGTGAAGCGGTGAAAAATACTGTAATTTTGCACCGCATTTTTCGAGCATTCTTAGGTTATCTTCATAGTAAAAACAAAAGGCTTCGTCCATGGCAACAGCTATGTTTACGGTATTTATTGCTTTATTTTGCAAAAATTCATTTTGATCACAATTACCTATATTTTTTTCATTATATGCATCTGCACTTCCGCTGTCACCAATTTCATCTGCCGCTTCTGCTATATCTATAAACAAATCCATATCTATTGTCTTTTTTAGTCTGTCGGCAGTTTCATTGAGCTGTTTTTTTATATCTGAAAGCTCATCCGGCATGACAAGCCCCAGATGTCTGCTTGAAAGCCCGATATCCTTCTGTTCCGGGAAATACCCGACTACTTTTACGGAAAGCTCCTTCTCTATCAGAGGCTTTATGATGTCATAATAGCCCTTCGACATCCGATTGAGCAGAACCCCCTTAATCAAGTGGTGCGTGTCATACTGCAAAAAACCGGCTATAAGAGCAAGCACTGACTTTCCCATGCCCTTTGCGTCCACCACGAGTATTATCGGAGTCTGCGTCACCTTTGCCAGATGGTATGACGAACCCTGCTCATATATTCCGCCAAGCCCGTCATATAATCCCATCACGCCCTCAAGCACCGCAAAATCACCATCGGCTCTTTCATCTAAGAAAAGCTGCACTGTTGTCTTTTCGTCCGTAAAAAACGTATCGAGATTTTTGGATGGTACGCCAAGCACCTTTTTGTGAAACATCGGGTCAATATAATCCGGTCCGCACTTATATGACAATACGTTTTTTCCGCTATCCTTTAATAGCTGCAGTAAAGCGCAGGTTATCATTGTTTTTCCACTGCCGCTTTTTGGCGCGGCTATCATAAAACGATTTATTTTCATGTATTCATCCTTTATTTCATCATATACCTTAAGAATATCAGCCTTCGATGATTTATTACGGGTTGTAGTATAAAAGCCCAGGTTAAAATTCAAACGAACATATCCACACCGGATTTTCTGCCTGCATCAGATGGTAATGTCCTATCTGCTTTGAGCGGCTGACCTGCAGCTGCACGATATCCTCATTTTTCACATCATATGCCGACATTATTTCCTTTATCTCACAAATTGTTTCCATGGAAATTGCATTTATCACTATACGGATATGTGGATTTTTTTCTTTAAGAGCCTCTATTATTTCCTTTAGATTGCCACCGCTGCCTCCGATAAATGCGTGTGTCGGCACCGGAAGAGTGTCCATTCCGTCAGGAGCCTTTGCATTTATAACATGGATATTTTCAAGTCCATGCTTTTCTTTATTTTGCATGATAAGCTGCACGGCATTTTCCTTCTGCTCGATGGCATAGACCTCCATATCATCGGAAAGTGATGCGACCTCTACCGCTATGGAGCCGGTTCCGCTTCCCACATCATAAAGCACTGAATCCGATTTCAAATGAAGCTTGCAGATGCTTACATGCCTTATTTCCTCTTTGGTCATCGGAACCTTTTCACGGATAAATGCTGCATCACTTAGCTGCGGTGTGACATTTTTTGCAACCGGATTGGGATTTTTTATCATGCAGATATACAGTCCCTCCCTTTTAAGCTTTGTACACTCCTGCGGTGAAAGCTGCGATATATTTTCATCCGGATAGGATAGCTGGTATCCCACAGTTACCGAGCATTTTTGTAAACCGTACCTTTCGTCACTGCTTAATAGGTGTCCAAGCATATTCACATCCTTTACACCTGACATCAGCATAAACGTTTTTGCATGGTGGCTAATCCGTGATGTGATATTAGAAAGCTTTACTCCGTGGATGCTGCAAATATATGCATCGTTGTAGGTTTCACCGACCGCTGCCGCCATATATGACACAGATGAAATTCCAGGAAGGATTGACACATCCGCATTTAATTTTCCTTCAGATATTTCATTTTTTATCGCCAGATACAGCTTTCTGCTTCCACTGTAAAAGCCCGTATCTCCCGAGAATAATATAAAAACATTACTGATTTTTGCAGTATCTGCGCAAATTTCGTATAGATAAGGAATAATCTGTTCTGCAAGATAATACGGCTTTTTGTCTATCTTCGCACTGTATTTTTCTATCATGCGGCTTGCGCCAAGTATAATATCAGCGCTTTCTATTGCATCTGAAACAGCTTTTGTCATGCAAGCATCATTTCCCATTCCAATGCCGGCAAGCATGATATGAAGCCTGTTATATTTCCTGTCAATATATTCACAAACAGCTTCAAATGACATTCCATCATCCTGCACGCTTTGCCCCACAATATAGACCGGAATATTTTTATTTTTTGCAGCAGCTATTTTCTCAATAAAGCCCCCGGCCGCACCGCTTTTTTTGGTGACCAGACATCTGATGTCATACTGGTCAATAAGCGCCTCATTAAGCTGTGTGCTAAACGGTCCCTGCAATGCCAAAATGTGCTTTCCTGTAATATCATTGTGCATGCACAAGCTTATGCTCTCAAGCCCCGGAAGCACGCGCACATACAATCTTTCCCTGATGTCTGAGGTTTTACAATACACTGACAGCTCCTTGCTTCCTGTTGTGAGCAGTATATTTCCGTCTGTATTGTTAAGTGCCTTTACACATGCTTCATTGTCCTCAAAATAGCGGATATTATCATAATCTGCTGATATATCCGTATCTCTTTTAAGACGCACATATTCGATATTTTCTGATATGCTGCTATCCGCCTGATTGTCTGTAACAGCACATGCCTCATTAAACGCATAAACTGCCTGCTTTATGTTTTCGGTAACTATGGCTGCATACGGATGGGTTGCATCCACTATGAGCTTACATTTTTGTTCCGCAAAGAAGCTTCTCATGCCTTCGCTGTCCATACGCCCCATATGAACATGCGCGAACGGATTTTCCTGCAGCACGATTTCACCGTATTCTGTTGCCACGCAAACCGTATGCTCTATGCCTCTTTCACACAGATGCTCTGATAGCTTACGTCCCTCTGTTGTTCCTGCAAAAATCAGTATTTTACTCAATCTGATATCCTCTCCTTGTGACAAGCTTTCCGTCAATTATTTGTGTACCCTCATTGCCGATAAATACTGTCGTAAACATGTTGACCTGTGCACTGCGAAGCTCACCGAGGGTACAGACCGTATAGCTTGTTCCCTCACGTCCGATATTTTCGACATAGCCGCATGGTCGTTCCGGCTCTATCGCACGAAGCAGAATATCACAGGCTCTCATCAGATAGTCCTTTCTCTTGTGGCTCGACGGATTGTACAGTGCTATGACAAAATCACCCTCTGCAGCAGCCACAAGACGCTTTTCAATCTTTTCCCACGGCGTGAGCAGGTCACTTAAGCTGATGGTACAAAAATCATGGTTTAATGGTGCTCCAAGCACTGCCGCACCACTGTTTGCCGCTGTAATGCCGGGTATTACCGAAAGCTCTACGTTATCGTATTCCTGCCCAATCTCATACATAAGAGAGGCCAGTCCGTATATTCCGGCATCGCCACTACATACAAGGGAGACTGTTTTGCCCTCAAGTGCCTTTTTAAAGCACAGATGACATCTTTCTTTTTCCTGACGCATTGGAGTGGTCAAAAGCTCTTTTGTCTGGAATTTTTCTCCAAGCAGCTTTATATATACGGTGTATCCCACTATGACATCACTCGCTTCCAGGGCGTCAATCGCCTGCTTTGTCATCATGCTTTCAAAGCCCGGCCCCATACCTACTATGTAAATTTTATTCATGTTAATCTCCATCTCTACTAATTTTATGTAACCATGCAGCTATTTGCAATTATATTTAATGATATGAGGGTCAAAAGGTATTTTGCCCCTCATTTATGATTAATCAGGATACCTTGCTGCCGCAACCGTTACCCTGTCATATTTATGTTTTTTATAGATAAGTTCTCCTGCTTTATTGCATTCCCTGCTGCATGCAAGCACCGCTGCACGCTCGCACACGTTGTCCACTCCAACATGCTCCCTGACAAACTGCGAGGCACTGAATTCTCCCTGCACCGCCATGAGCTCATCCGCGGTATAAGTGACAAAATCTATCCTGTTTCTTTCACAAAATTCCTTTATTCCCGGTTCATCTTTTTTCACATCTATTGATGCAATCATGTCTATATCCGAAATATCTATTTGCAGCTTTAAAAGACTTTGTCTGATTGCCCTGTCAATATTTTCAAACGCTGTATCCCTTCTGCACCCAATACCAAGTACAAATTGTGTGGGTTTTAAGTAAATACTGCCATTTTTAGGGTCCTTTGCTTTTTCGCATGATACTACAATATCAGCTCCGTAAACAGGTGGGAAGTCCACTGTTTTTATTGCATCAGCACTCATATCAGCTTCATCTAAAAATGCCTTTATAAGGCTTCTGTGCTTAGCCGGAATGTGCTCCAAGTCGACCGACATAGTAACCACTTCCCCCGCCAATACCTTTGATGATACTCCGGCGATGCCATCTTTATTGACTATTGCAAGCCTGCATTTCTTTGCAAAAACATCAACTGCAAATTTATTATTGATATCAGTAGCGGTTGTTATAACAGGTGTGGCATTCATCAGTGCTGCTAATAATACCGCAAGCTCATTGGCACCTCCCACATGCCCTGAAAGAATCGGAATAACAAACTTCCCCAGCTCATCTATCACAATAACAGGACTGTCTTTAAGCTTGTTATTTACAGAAGAAGCTATAGCCCTCACTGCAATACCACATGCCCCGATAAAAATCAGAGCCTTTTTTTCACTCATCTGTACAGCTGTCCAGTCTGATATATTTTGTGATATGTAGCCGGTATTTCTAAAATTTTCATCGGTGGAATTTTTAATATTCTCATCCGATAATCTCGAGCATTTGGTAAAAACCTCCACATCATATGCACTTTTTTTTAGCTTATGAGCTATGTCACATGACAGCTCATAGCCCTTTTTTGTGAAGCTTACAATACAAATTTTCATATTTTCAATTCCCATATATTTCCCATATTTATATATTCACGCCTTTTTTAATCGTTATCCTGCGACTCTACAGAAGCCTTGCGATACTCTGTCGAAAAATCCGGTGCATAAAGTCTTGATTTCTCGTAATGCCTGTGAGCTATGACATCCCCCACAAGCACTATCGCTGTCTTTGTGATATTGTGCTCTCTCGCTGTCTGCTCCATTGTAGCAACAGTGCACACGTATGCCTCCTCCTGTGGCCAGGTTGCCTTGTATACAATTGCAGCAGGTGTATCTGCCGCGTATCCTCCCTCAATAAGGCTTTCCGTAAGCTTCTCTAAAAGCCCGGTGCTTAAGTAAATCGCCATGGAAGCGTGGTGTGAGGCAAAACTTGCTATGCTCTCCTTAGGCGGCACCTTCGTGCGCCCCTCCATGCGTGTGATGATGAGCGACTGGGAAATACCGGGGAGCGTGTACTCAATGTTGAGCGATGCAGCAGCGCCAAAGCACGCGCTCACGCCCGGACAGCTCTCATATGGTATTAAAAGAGTATCAAGCTCATCCATCTGCTCGCGCACTGCGCCGTATATGCTTGGCTCTCCCGTGTGCAGGCGCACAGTAATTTTTCCGTCAGCCTCAGCAGCTTTCATGACTGCGATGACCTCATCCAGTGTCATTTTTGCACTGTTATATATTTCACAGCTCTCCCTTGCATAGTCCAAAAGCTCTGGATTAACAAGCGAGCCTGCATAAATTATCACATCTGCCTTTTGTAAAAGACGCATTCCACGTACTGTTATTAAATCTGCTGCGCCTGTTCCTGCGCCAACAAAGTAAACCATTTTTCTGCCTTTCTGCTTTTTGCAAGCTCACCAAATTCGTTTGAATACATGATACAGTCTATCTCAAGTCTGCCCTTTGCCCTCTTATCCAGATAAAAGCATATGCGCTCCATCGCATAATCCATCACCTCATAAAGCCTGCCGCTTTCCTTAAGTGCCGCCAAGGCCTCCTCTGTCGTAAGGCTGTCCATAATGAGCTTTATGTATTCAGGCTCTACACCGCACTTAAACGCAAATGCCGTCAAAAGCTCTATCCTGCAGTCTGCCTCCCTCGAATGAGTGTTCATGATGCCTCCTGCTACCTTTATAAGCTTTCCTATATGCCCTGTCAAAAGCATCCTCTTAAAGCCCATATCTGCAGCCATATCAATTGTTTCACCGATAAAGTTGGAGCATTTGACACTCCTGTCCAGATCATAGCCATAGCTTTCCTTCATAAAGTCAAGACCGTAATTTCCCGGAGCAACCGCCACATAATCATACCCAAACGAATATCTCTGCCTAAGCTCCACCCTTATCGTATCAATAAGAGCCTGTGAGCTCATGGGCTCAACAATACCGCTTGTACCGAGAATTGATATACCACCAACTATCCCAAGCCTTGGATTAAAGGTCTTTTCTGCAAGCTCCTTTCCCTTTGGAACCGAGATTGTGATGTCAAGTGTGCCCTTAAAATCCAAAAGCTCACAGACCTCCCTTACCTCTTTTTCTATCATCTCACGCGGCACATGATTGATAGCCGCGTTTCCGACAGGCTGGTCTAATCCGGGTTTGGTGACTCTTCCCACTCCGTCACCACCGTCTATATTTATGATAACCAAATCCTGCCTTTTTTTGCATAAAGCAGATGTATCGGAATGCAAAATCCGTACAGAAGCATATATATAGGCTCCGGTGGTCACATCCGGGTCATCCCCTCCATCCTTTATCACAGCGCAGCTTACCTCATTTTCACTTCTTTTTATGTCGGTGATATCAGCCGTGTAAGCTATTCCCTTAGGTGTCTGAATCGTTATTTTGTTTTTAGCCTTTCCGGTTAAAAGCATATATGCCGCCGCCTTTGAGGCTGCCGCAGCACAGCTTCCTGTGGTAAATCCGTATCTCATAATCACTAAATTTCCTCATGCATCAGCCTCTATCAACCAGACTGTAAATCAGCGCATTGCATATGGCAGCTGCAATATTACTGCCACCCTTTCGTCCGACATTGACGATATACGGCACTCCGGTCTCCATAATAAGCTCCTTGGCTGCCTCCACATTGACAAAGCCCACCGGCACACCGATTACAAATGCAGGCTTATATATTCCTTTTTCTATCATATCGTACAGCTCTATAAGCGCTGTCGGTGCATTTCCTATCGCAAAAATCACAGGCTTATCTATCCTTGATGCAAACTCCATGCTTACTGCCGCGCGCGTTGTCTTTTTCTCCTTTGCAATAAGAGCGACCTCATCATCAGCCATAAAGCAGTGCGCCTGTCCGCCGAATTTTGCCAGATATTTTTTATTTATGCCTGAAAGAGCCATGTTGGTATCGGTCACTATATCAGCGCCCTCTGATATCAGCCTTTTTGCAATAGCAACGGCGTCCTTAGAGTATTTAAGCGTCTGTATATAATCAAAATCAGCACTCGTGTGTATGACTCTTTTTGTTATCATCTCCTGATCAGCAGGCAGCGTAATCTGCATTTCAGACAGCTCATGTGAAATTATCTCAAAGCTTCTCTTTTCAATCTCCATCGGCTCTAACTGTTTAATTTTTTTCAATACACTCACCTATCACTTTCAATAATCTTACATTTTCATCATAAGTCTTTACCGCCACACGAAAATACCCTTGTGAAAGCCCCACATAGTTGGAGCAGTCCCGTATCAGTATTCCCTTATTAAGCAGTATATCATATAATGGAAGCTTGCTGTAAAACAGTATGAAATCAGCATCACTTTTATATACCTTAAAACCAAGCTTTTTTAGTCCATCTGACAGCAGCCTTCTTTGTCCGCTCACATACGATGCCGTTTCTTTAATATACTCTGATTCCATAATGCATGCCTCTCCTGCCATCTGTGCCAGGACAGACACGTTCCACTCCGGCAGATTTCTTTGAACCTTTTGTCTTACTGCCTCATTTTTACTGAGCATATATCCAAGCCTTACTCCCGGAATGGCAAAAAGCTTTGTAAAGGCTCTTACAACAATCAGATTGTCATAGTCACATAAAAGTGACAAAACAGAATAATTTTTTTCACAAAAGCCCATGAAGCATTCATCTGCCACCACGTAAATATGCTTTTCTTTGCAATGCCCTATTATTTGCTTCATGAAAGTGCTGTCTGCAAGATACCCTGTCGGATTGTTTGGATTTGCGATAAAAAATATATCTGTATCATCTGTAAGCATATCCATTAAAGCATCTAACCGTGCAGCAGGAGAAAAATCACTCTGCTCATCCAACAGGAAATATCCGATATCACAGCCGACTGCACGAAGCACATGCTCATAGCCGAAAAAGCCCGGGGCCAGAAGCACTGCTTTTTTGGGTTTTATGGCATGAGCTATCGCCATAAAAAGCTCTGAGGCTCCATTTCCGGGAATTACATCCTCGCTTTGTATGCTGCAGCCTTGCTGTGTGAAATACTCTGATATCGCTTTTTTTAGGCCACTGCACGCCATGTCGGGATATCTGTCTGCATACGAAAGTGCGTCACTCATAGCCTCTTTAACAGAATGCGGTATGCCAAGAGGATTGATATTTACCGAAAAATCCATATTTACTTTATTGTTGTATATGTCACCGCCATGGATGTTTTTCATTCAAGTCCTCCATCAATTCTTACATCAATTCTTCCATATTCAAAGCAATATTAAAACAAGACTCATAACCGCCACAGATAAAAGCTCACACAAAAACGCAGTAATATACATCAGCCTGTTTGCACGCTTTATATCCTCGTACTCTATCTCACGCAGACCGTCTCCTATGTATTTTTTCTTCACAAGCTTCCCAAAATACACTGCATCACCTGCCAGCTGCACCCTTAAAGCTCCCGCACATACGGACTCTGTCTGGGCTGAGTTGGGGCTTGCGTGATTGAAACGATCTCTTTTAAAGATACGGTATGCATTTTTGCCATCAAACTGCCTGCCACCGATAAATGCCGCAGCAATCATCAGATATGCACTGATTCTTGCCGGTATGAAATTGACCACATCATCAAGCCTTGCCGCAAATCTGCCAAAATACATATATTTATCATTTTTGTAGCCAAGCATGGAGTCCATCGTATTCACAGCCTTGTATACAAAGCCAAGCACCGGCCCGCCGATTGCCGTGTAAAGCATAGGTGCAATCACTCCGTCAGATGTATTTTCAGCTATCGTCTCAACTGCCGCCCTTGTTACACCTGCCGCATCAAGCACAGATGTATCTCTGCCAACAATCATGGAAACAGCCCTTCTTCCTGCATCAACTCCATCTGTCCTTAGCGCATCGTACACCCTCATGCTCTCCACACGAAGACACTTTGTGGCAAGAATCTGCCACGTCATGACAGCCTCTGCTATTACCCCGGCATATAAATTTATACTGTATGCTGCCACAATAATAATTACCGATATTGCAAAAGTTGCAAAAATTACAGTAAAAGCAAGAAGCATGCCTCTTTTGTATTTTATTAGATTTAATTTTTTTTCAGAGATATTATATCCGGCATCACAATTAAGCCTCTTATCGCAAAAAGAAATTAGTGAGCCGATAAGCCTGACCGGATGCGGTATAAAATGCGGATCTCCTATTAATAAATCAAGCACAAAGCCTGCTATAAATGCAAAAATATGATAACACATATGTCAGTCCTTCTTAAATAAATCATAGCGATATGGGCACTATTTCATTAAACACAATCTCATTGCCCTCAACCGCCACCTCACACGAGTAGCCACAGCCGTTTTTCACCTGGTAATCATAGTAATCCATATCACAGTAATGGCTCATTATCGCCATGATAGTCCCTCCATGCACAAAAAATACTATTTGTATCTCTTTATCAGGCATAGCCCTCTTAAGCTCTAATGCCTGTGTGAGTGCCCTCTCAAAGCCACATATACTTCTTTTGCAAAACTCTTTTCTACTCTCTCCGTTTGGAAAGGCAAGTGTTCCACCACTGTCAATCCACGCCTGATATGAGTCCCTGAAACGGATATCTGTGCTAAGTTCCTTATAGCTTTTTAGCTCCCATTCACCGAAATCCATCTCTGCAAACTCTTTTACGGTATGAATTTTATGGTGCTGTGAAACCGGCAAAATAATCTCTGCCGTCTGTTTACAGCGCCTCATTGGGCTGGTGATAATTATCTGCTCCTTTAAGCTATTTTCCTCCAAAGCCCTGTATACACCATTATTTAGCGCATTTTCTAGTTCAAAAACTCCGGCTTCATCGAGTGGCTCATCTGTCCTTCCCAGATATCTGTGCTCTCTGTTTGAGACAGTGCAGCCGTGTCTTATAAAAATACAGTTTATTTTATTTTCTGACCGATTCCACATATTACGCGAACTACCTCGTCTGCTTTTTTTGCAAGCAGTATCTCTGCTCTGCCTGTCTGCTCCCTGTACTCTCTCTCAAACGCATCAAGAGGCACTATGCCGTTTCCAATCTCATCAGCAATGACTATTGTATCCGGATTTTCCTCTGCAAATTGCATAAATTTCAAAATATATTCCTGCAGTGGAAGATTTTTCTCAAGCACCGCCCTGATAAAATAATGAAATTTATCTATTATGAGTATACTCTCATCATCGACGGCAAAATCCCATGGCCATTCCATGTTTGATGCCTTATCATTGCAGGCATTATCTTTTAGAAAAAAGCAGTCATACACATCATATTTTTCTGTTTTTTCTATCATATTTTCGAGCACATAATCAAGCTTTCCCTGTGCCACTCCGCCTATCACAAGCTTCATATTTTCTCCAATTCCAAAGTTTAAAATTCATAATACAACTTTTATCAAAATACTTATCCGTACCATTCCTATATTCAAAACAGATATACTAAATAATAAAAGAGACACCACCCAGTGCCACTGCCATGGCGCACTCACATATACACACAAAATACCCTGCCGTATCGCCTGTGATGCCGCCAAGCTCCTTTTTGGTTTTCACATAATAATACCAAAAGCTAAGTGTTGCCGCAATGATAATAGCCACCGCATAAGGCAGTGACACAATAAATAAAACAGCCATACACAGTGCAAGCTGAATGTATAGTGCTGCCCTGACAATCGTTCTGTGTGCAGTGTCCGCAAACATAAATAACAGTCCATCGCTTTTTGCCGATTTAAATGACACAACCGCTATTCCGCTTAAGCATCTTGCGATGAAAAAGCCTGCACAAAAAACAATAAATGCTTTATCATCCATTATCTGAGAAAAAGCTCCCATGAATAATAATCCGTAGGCTGCAAGCATTATAACGGCAAACGCTCCTATATGCGAATCCTTAAGTATTGCAAGCTTTTCCTCCCGCGGTTTGTATGAATGAAACGCATCCATTGTATCCATAAAACCATCTATGTGAAAGCCTCCCGTAACCGCTATCGGAATGAGTGCGCCTATGCATACATAGCAGATATCCGCCACTCCAAAATGAGAGTATATATATCTCCAAAGCATAAGAAGCAGTCCAATCACAGCTCCTATCCACGGAAAGAATACCAGCATGTACTTCATGTCATAATCATTCCATTTAAATTGTGGCATAGGTATCTTTGAATACATGGAAAAAGATACTATGCACGACCTTATTAACTTCATAATACACTTAACCTCCACACTGCTTCACTTAACTGCAACAGGAATGCCTGCAACCACCTCAACGACACGTTCTGCCATCGCAGCAAGCCCTCTGTTTACAATCCCCATTGCCTTTATGTAATTCATCGTTGATTGATCATAGCAGACTCCGTCTTCAAATACATTGTTTGTCACAATAACAAGCTCTGCAACATTTTCACTTAAGATACTTACCTCTTTTAACACCTTTTTACTCACACGGCTGATTTGAGCAGTCTCATAATCCTTCATATTTTCAGGGTCATCCAAAGCCTCTTTTTCAGCTTCGGCAGCCTGTATACCGGAAGCATCTACAGGTGGAAACATCTCATTTGCCACAAGGTTTGACATACACTCAAGCAGTGCTGACCGCCCGGTTTTTAAACTGCTTTCAGATTGCAGCTTTTCAACTGCCTTTTTAATATCACGAGGCTGCTCGATGGTAATAAAGCCTTTTCCGGCACGAAGTCTTCTGTGCCTGTCTATCTTCCGCTGCCCCTCATCATCAAATACCTGCATGGTGGCAATGTAATATTTTTCTTTGTATCCATTTTCATTTGACACGTGACAAATATACTTTTCTGCATATGCTGATTTGCCACTGCCGCTGCCGCCTGTTATAAGTGTAATCATCTATACGTACCTCTCATACTGTGATACCGAGATATCGTCGAAGGTTGTCCGGCCTTTGTATACGCTAAGTGCCATATCCAAAAGCGCAAACATCATCACGGCACCTGTTCCCTCTCCAAGCGCAAGAGATGCTCTTATGACCGGCTTTACGGAAAGTGCCTCACACAAAAGCGCCACTGCAGGCTCCCTGCCCTCATGGGATGGAATGATAAAATCAGTAACTCCGGAAAGAAGCCTTCCTGCTACCAACGCAGAAACCATGCTTATCACTCCGTCGAGCACAACAGGAATATGGTATAATGCACCTCCTATACACACTCCGACAAGTCCTGCAATATCAAGTCCTCCGACTGTCATAAGTATCTCAAAGGTGTCCTTATTATATAAATCATACTTTTCTATTGCGCTTTCAATTACACGGATTTTTCTCTCAAGTCCACTGTCGTTTAGGCCTGCTCCTCTTCCTGTCACTGTGGCCACATCGCACCTTAGCATGGCGGCTGCCATTGCCGCGCTTGTGGTGGTGTTTCCTATACCCATCTCACCGGTTGCAATAATTCTGCAGCCGTCTGCCTTACACCCACGCACTATTTCTATACCTGCTGCAATCGCTTCAAGTGTCTCAGCCCTTGTCATGGCAGGCTCTTTTGCAAAGTTTCTCGTACCCATGCGCACCTTTCTTTGAAGCAGCCCTTTAACACTCTCGTCACTGTTTATTCCTATATCCACAGGAATTGTATCAGCCCCTGCAGTCATTGCCATGCGTCCGACAGATGAAGCCTTCCTTGCCATGGATTTTGCAACTGCAAGTGTCACCTCCTGTCCGGACTGGCTGATGCCCTCAGCGACCACACCATTATCCGCACACATCATTATGACAGCCTTTTTTGAGATATCTATATTTTCATCTCCCAAAACAGCACCGATTTTAGCCGTTAAAAACTCAAAATCACCCATGCCGTCGAGCGGCTTTGCCACCGAATCCCAGTTTGAACGGATTTTTTTGTACATTTTTGCATCAGGTGACGTTATTTTTAATTTTTTTAATTCTTTAACTGTAAAATGGTCAGAAATAATATTATTTTCAATCATATCTTGCCTCACGAAGCATGCCGTACACTGCATCCATATCCAGATACTCCCTCAGTGTGTCCGCAAGCCTGTCATACTGTTTTTCCTTGAAGCTCTTATAGCTTACAATAGCGCTGTCATTCACATCAATGCCCTTTTTATCGGCAATATAATCCACTATCACTCTGGCGGCCTCTGCAGTATCAAAAATGCCATGGATATACGAGCCATACACATTTCTGCCATCAGATATGACATTATTTAACTCATTTTTCCTGTCAGCACAAGCCCCCTGCTCATCTGAAGCTGTGCTATATGCGCTCTTACCCATATGTATCTCATAGCCCAGAAAGTGACAGCCTGAAAGCCTGCTCAATACACCATCTACATGTGCTATTTCACCGCTTGTCTGAAGCCGTGTCTTGCTGTCTTTTAGAACGGTATCTATATGAAGAAGCTCCATGCCACGCATATATCCTCCCTCCTCAACACCGTCGGGGTCGGCTATTGAAGTCCCAAGCATCTGATAGCCTCCGCATATTCCAAAAACCGGAATCTCACAGGAGAGCTTTTTGACAGCGGCCTCAAGTCCGTTTTGTCTCATCCACAAAAGATCCCCCATCGTATTCTTGCTTCCCGGCAGAAATACTATATCCGGATGACGCAGCTCATTTACTGTTGACACATACCGCACTGTTACCTCGGACATCTGCTCAAAAACATTGAAATCCGTGAAATTTGATATTCTCGGATATCTGATGACCGCTATATCAATAAGCCCATCTGTCTTTTTGTCAAAGCGCTCTGTCAGGCTGTCCTCATCCTCAAGCTGTACATCCATATATGGCACCACTCCGGTGACAGGCACCCCGCCTCTCTCCTCAAGCATCTGTATCCCCGGGTCAAGGATCGTCTTGTCTCCACGGAATTTATTGATAATAAGCCCGCAGACACGATTCTTTTCCTCATCGGTTAAAAGCATAAGTGTGCCAAGCAGCTGCGCAAAAACGCCACCTCTGTCGATATCACCCACGAGCAGCACCGGTGCATCCACCATATGCGCAAGCCCCATGTTTACAATATCATTTTCCTTCAGATTTATCTCCGCCGGGCTTCCGGCGCCCTCAATCACTATGATATCCGCATACTCCTCAAGCTTTTTAAATGCCTTTTTTATATCCGGTATGAGAGTTTTCTTGTATGCAAAATACTCTCTCGCCGGCATGTTCTTAAGCACCCTTCCGTTTACAATCACCTGTGAGCCTGTATTATTTGTAGGCTTTAAAAGAATAGGATTCATACACACCATAGGCTTAATGCCTGCTGCCTCAGCCTGCATCACCTGGGCCCGTCCCATCTCAAGTCCTTCGTCTGTTATATAAGAGTTGAGCGCCATGTTCTGTGATTTAAACGGTGCCACCCTGTATCCGTCCTGTCTGAAAATACGGCACAAGCCCGCGACAAGAAAGCTCTTGCCTGAATTGGACATTGTACCCTGTACCATAATTACCTTTGCCATATATATACCTGCTGTCTGAATTTATGTGGTAGTCTGTTGCTTTATCATGAATATTAAACTGGAGTGTGAACAGTAACTTCCTTAAAGCTGTGTCAATTGTTCCTCCAGAAAAGGAATTTTTATAATTTTTCCTGTAGAGACTGCATACTCATAAAGTCTGCTATTAAACTGCTCATACGTGCCAAACTCTGTTCTGTCACATATAACGCCCTCGCATGCATCAATAAGCTCCTTTGCCTTTTCAATAAGGGCATCGTCTACAGGCTCAAAGCTTCTTGCGCTGACAATCTCAGCAGAAAGCGCCTTTGCCGCAGGATAATCCAGATCATTTTCATAGATGATTCCTGTCGCAAACGGGATACCCTTTCGCTGTAAGCTCCTGAAGCTTTTTCTGCCCAGGCCCCCTCCTGCTATGACAAATATCCTCGCCCTTCCATCCGGTTTTTCCAGCTCTAAATCCTCTCCTGTTTCGTCAAAGCTTCCTGCCGTAATTCCAAAAAGCCCTGAAACATATTGGTCAGTAAATACCTCCTCGGGAGTTCCGTATCTGTCCACATATCTGCCATCTATACACAAAATATGGTCTGACACACGCTTTGCCATATCAAGCTCATGGAGCGACATGATAACCGTAAGATTCTTCTGTCTTTTAAGCCTTTGGAGTATTGATAAAAACTCAAGCTTGTACTTTATATCAAGATACGAGGTAGGCTCGTCTAACACTATAATCTCCGGCTGTTGACATATAGCCCGTGACAGCATAACCCGCTGTCTTTGTCCATCGCTTATCTTTGTAAAATCCTTATCTTTTATCTGTGATACATTGACCAGCTCCATCGCCTCATCCACAGCCTTTTTGTCCTCATCCGAAAGTACTCCGAACCGGCCTGTGTATGGATATCTGCCGGTCGCAACCACATCATAGCAGGTCATAAGCTCCGTCTTTAGCTTATCGGTGAGCACAACAGCCATTTTCTTTGCAAATTCATTGCCATTCATCGTCACTACATCACTTTTATCAAGATATATCGTACCACTCACAAGCGAAAGCTGTCTTGCAATACTTTTTAAAATAGTCGATTTACCGGCACCGTTTGGCCCGATTAATGTGAGAATCTCTCCCCTTTTAAGGGAAAAATCAATATTTTCAATAAGCGGCCTGTTATCATATCCAACGGCCAGCTTTTCAGCAGTAAAATAATATTCCATCAGACATTTTTCTCCTTGCTGCGTCTTATCATGATAAACAGCACTACCGGTGCACCAAATACTGCCGTAACTGTGCTGATACTAAGCTCCGTAGGCGCAAACATCATCCTCGCAAGCAAATCACAAAACAGGCAGAACACCGCTCCCCCAAGGAAGCAGGCCGGTATCATATATATGGGCTTTGTGCTCTTTAGCATGCTTTTTACTATGTGTGGCACGGCTATTCCGACAAACGATATCGGTCCCGCAAACGCCACTATACATGCGGAAAGCAGGCTTGAAAGCAATACCAGAAGCACCCGGATGCGCTTTATGTTTACACCCAGATTTACGGCATATGACTCTCCAAGCTGATATGCCATAAGTGGCTTTGACATGAGAAAAACAAAGATAAATGTGATTCCCACCACAATGCTCATCACCCCGACGCTGTCCCATGTCATGCCCGAAAAGCTTCCCCTTGACCAGTTATGCAGGTTTACTATGTCGGAATCATCTGCAAATGTCACCACAAACTCAGTCACCGCAGAGCATATGTAGCCAATCATGACACCGCTCACCACAAGCATTGACATGCTGCTTACCTTTCTTGAAATGATAAGCACAAAGCCCATTGAAAGCATTGCTCCCAAAAACGCTGCTGCAATCATGGCTAGTGAGCTCACACGTATGGCATTTCCAAGTAAAAATACCATAACAAGTGCCACAATCATCTTAGCTCCCGATGATATGCCAAGTACAAAAGGTCCCGCGATTGGATTATGGAAAAAAGTCTGCAAAAGATAGCCTGCAAGCGCTAACGCCCCGCCCAGTATCATCGCTGCGATAGCTCTTGGCATGCGGATATCCCACACAATACGTCCTACCCTGTCTGAGTGGTCATAAAGTGTCGCAAATGCATCCTTAAATGATATGTGTACAGTTCCTATACACACATTCATGATAAGCAATATGATAATTAAGATTATAAGAATAATAAATGTTGTAAAACACCTTATTTTTCTGGTTTTTTTCATGTTGTAGCTCCGATTTTTATCTTTTTGTGCTATTGATTTTCCTGTTGAGCTTAAACAGATATTTCATGCCGCTGTCGGGTGCACCTGTAATCATCGAATGCATATCATCAATCATATATCCGATGGACATAGACTGCTGATACATATCGTTCGTGGTGCAAAATACATTGCCGTCTTTGACTGCCCTAAAATCAGCAAGCACCGGGCACTTGTCCAAAAGCTCATTCAGATTCTTCACACCGCCGTCTATCGCACTGTTATATATCAGATAGTCAGCATCTATTGCTCCATTGTAGAAATCCTCTAGCTGCATATTCATGGTTGACCTGCCTGTATCGTCGTCATTTGATGCATCAAAAATATATTTTCCACCGGCAAGTGAAATCATCTTTGGCACATAATCTGTGCTTTTGCGCACCTGAACCTGTCCATTGGATGTGATATAGAAAAATGCAACTGTATCACTTTTTGTGGCATCATCCGTATCGGTACCATCTGTCTTTGCGATGCGATTTACAATATCCACCTGCTCATTAAAGAGCTCATCGGCCTTTTCATCCCGGTCTGTGAGTGCTCCAAAGAACTTCACCCACTCCACTCTTCCAAGCGGCTCCTCCTCATAGCTTGAGTACTCGATTATTGAAGGGATATCAAAGCTTTTAAGCTTTTCCGTTACCTGCGGCGAATGGGTAATCATAGTATTTTCTATGGCAAGAGAACAGTTTTCTGACACCAAAAGCTCATAATCTGGCTTTGAATATTTGCCGGCATATAGCATTCTGCCACTTTCAAGAGCCTTTCTTGCACTGTCAATGTACCAGCCATCACTGTCAAGCCCCGAAAATTTAATAGTGTCCACTGCATCAAGCTTGTCAAACATATCCATCACCCCTGATGCGACCAGATACAAATCACTTACAGGCTCCTTCAATACAATGATATCCTTGTCAATATCCTTTGGAGTCTTTCTGCCCTTTGGCACGGTAAGTATTTTGGTACCATCCTTTGTAGTAAGTATCTTGTATCCACCCTCATAATAGTCAACGGAAAAATTCTTTGCATATAAAAGCTTCATACTGCTCTTATATATAAGACCGTTTTGTGCCTCTGCCTCAGCCTTCGATTCGGTATTCCCTGAATCGGAAGAAGGACTGTCACAGCCTGACAGCCAGAACAGTCCTATAATTGATATCAATATATATATAATTATCTTTTTTCTTCCATGCATAGCTTAATTATTCTCCATCCTCACCAAGCACTTCTGTAGCAGAATCTGAATGGAAGGTGAGTGTGTACTCAATCTCGTGCGGCTTGCTCATAGCAACTGTATCTCCGATAACCTGCATAGGTGTATCAAGCTTAACCGGAATTTCAAATACAGAATTGCCGTCTGTATTTACAGGCATGTATTTCTGTCCGTCAACTATCATATAGTCATAGTTTGGACTGCTCCACTGCACTGTTGCAGTAGCGGCTCCACCGCTTATAGTCACCTCAGCCGGTGATGCAATGCTCGCCTTACCGCTTCCGCCCTCGAAATCGAGATTGATATTGTATGTTCCGTCAGGAAGCTCTTTTCCTGCACTCTCAGATACGCTTGCATCTGCGTCCGCAGGTGTGGCATTTGAGACCTTTACCTTGTGGTCATACCATTTGCCCTTTGTACCGATAAGTGCAAGGTCAAATTCCTCATCCAAAACAGGAACCGGTATATCAAACGCATTGACCTCCTCAGTTGTGCCATCGCCATAATCGACAGTCTCTACAGTTGGCTCCAAAAGCTCAGCCTTGTCCTTTGAGGCATCCTTTGCTGTTCCCAAAAAGAGATTTACAATGTGTGTGGATGTAAGAGCAACATGTATTGTTGCCTTGCCATCCTTCACGGTGAGTGTACCTTTGTTGTCATATGCATCATTCACATGAAACATTGAGCTGTCTGTAGTAAACTCTGCTGTATATGTACCATCTGAAAGTGCTATCTTTTCTGTTTTTTCAGCCTTTTTTGTGCTCTCTGTCACGTCCTGCACTGCTTTTTTGCTTTCTGTTTCAGCTTTTGCATTCTTATTACCGCAGGCTGCCAAGCTCATGGCACAAACCAGTGTCATTGCAACGATATAAGTAAACTTGTTTCTGAATAATTTTCTCATGTCTGATATACTGCTCCTGTTATTTTATAGCTTCCCCACTATACATTTAAGTAACTGCTACTTGCTCATGGCAGCCGCTGTATGCTCAACATAAAGCTTCTGGATACCCTCAATCTCACCAAGTCCGTTAATCTGTGTATCGATTTTATCAAACTTTCCAGATGCCTTAAACTGTGAAAGCCATGAATCATCATCACTTCCCGCCATATCATTGTTGGCATGGTCTCCTGCAACAACCATAAGCGGACGAAGAATGACGTTCTTGTAGCCAGCGGCTGACACCTTCTCAATGACAGACTCACATGATGTATCCTCCGGCTCACCCTCTACAGTTCCGATAAATACGTTGTCATAACCCAAAGCTGTCATCTGGCTCTGCATCTGGCTGTATGAAATCTTTGCTGTATGGCTTGTTCCATGTCCCATAAATACAAATGCTGTGCCCTCTTCCTTTGCAGCATCAAGGCTGTCATAGCCTGCCTTTTCTACTGCTTCCTCTGTAAGAATTTCTGCAACGGCCTTTTTATCCTCATTTACAACTGTTGCATCACTTCCAACCTCACCGAGGAGTGGCTCTGCAATCTTTACAGACTCAAATTTATCCTTATACTTCTCTACAGCCTCTGAAAGCTCATCATACTCTGCGCCATGCATCAGGTGTGTAGGCTGTACCACAAGATTCTTTACACCATTTTTGACTGCACGCTCAAGTGCCTGATCCATATTGTCAATCTTCTCGTCATCTCTTGCCTGTACATGATTGATGATAATCTGTGCTGTGAAGGCTCTTCTGACTGACCAGTCAGGATTTGCAGCTGCTATTGCATCCTCCACACCCTTGATATCAGCCACACGGCTGTCGTTGAAGGATGTACCAAAGCTTACTACAAGAATCTCGTTCTCGCCGATATCATCCTGGTTTCTCGGATCATCCTTTGAAGCATCGCCTGTATCTCTGCCGAAATAGTCAGGATCAGCATTTTCTCCCTCTACAAGCTCCTTCTGTGCGTCTGTGAGCTTGTCCCAGGCCTCCTTAGCCTCCTTGCACTGCTTGTCTGTATCATCTGTTCTCTCCTGCACGTAGATTGCATCGATTAAATCTGCCACATGCATTGCTGCCTCCTGATCTGCGTTTGCGCTTGTCTCACTCTCTGAAGCCTTAGATGCCTGTGTATCATTCTTTGCATCATCTGCCTTGCTGCCACAGCCGGTCACTGCTGTCATAGCCATAACTGCTGCCATCAGTACTACTACTAATTTCTTTTTCATGTTTTCTCCTTTTCATTCTCCTTGCAGCTATTAAGCTGCACATGTTTTAAATATGTAAGACGAAAACATTTAAAGCGTCAAAAATAAAAGCTCTTTGTACTATTATGTCAAAGAGCTATACATGTCAAAATCCTTCTAACCCAGACTATACGGCTATCATAACCTTGTCTGTAATTATAATTATTTCATCACGTACAGCCAGTTACTCGTGGCTTGAAACACTATTGTTTCCGTACAACACAAAGGCAGGTCTCCCGGCTTATATATCATTGCTTCGGCCGTCTTCCCGGTTGCCCAGTGACCTATCGGCCGTCACTCCTTAATTACGGTGACGAGTTCGTACAGGATTTGCACCTGTTTCCCTTTTCACCGGAGCCAGCTTCACATCGCCTGTCATAAATCAGATTCAAATGCTTGTCTGCTCCGACACCTTTATGCTACATATTCAGTTTCTTCGTGCGTTGCTTATGCAATCGCTTGGATTATTATATTACAACTTGTAACATTATTCAACAGATTTTTATCAGACGCTTTACAGTCACATTTACAAAAGCGGTGCAAAAAGCTGCAAAATACTCTGCAGCAGCCTGCCTGCAAATGAGATATCATTTGTGCTTTCCTCATACACCTCCTCTGAAACCGCAAACGTCTCTATCGCATCCTCTTTTATTTTTCCGATGCACTGAGTCCTGTACATGTATACAAAATCCTCAAAATTCCAGTACATGCTCCTGAAATCCAGATTGCATGTGCCAACTATCGCAGTATCATCATCTGCCACAATACACTTTGAATGTATAAAGCCGGGTGTGTACAGATATATCCTTACCCCCGCCTCGATAAGAGGTCTGAAATTGGCTTTTGTCTGCAGATAAATGAGCTTTTTATCGGGAATCTTAGGTACAACAATACGCACATCAATACCTGACCTGGCTGCCGATATCATAGCATGCGACAGCTCCGTTCCAAGTATCAGATACGGTGTAAAAATATAAACATATTTTTTAGCTCTTGAGATGATACTCACATAAAGATTCTCTCCTACATCATCATGCTCAAGTGGAGAATCGCAAAACGGCTGGACAAAACCGCTTTCCTCTGACTGGCTGAAGGTATTGTGTGGATTCAGATATTCATCATGCACAGCATTGTCCTTATTGATATAATTCCACATCTCAAGGAACATCGTTGTGAAACTGTTTACACACTCTCCCTCCACACGGATACCGGCATCCTTCCAGTAACCAAACCTGATTTTTTTGTTGATATACTCATCTGCTATATTGTAACCACCGGTATGCGCCACACGTCCGTCTATCACCAGTATCTTCCTATGATCCCTGTCATTCATAATTACTGAAAGCATGGGCTTATATGGATTGAAGCGTCTGGTCTGTATTCCGATGCTCTCCATCTCCTTTATAAAATATGGCGGAATGGCATTTATGCTGCCAAAATCATCATATATGATTCTCACCACAACTCCATGCTTTACCTTTTCTTTGAGTATATCAAGTATCTGATCAAGCATAACGCCACTGCCGATTATGAAATACTCCATAAAGATAAACTTTTCAGCTGACCTTAAATCTTTTAAAATGCTCTCAAAAGCCTCCTCACCTGATTTAAAGTACTCTGTGCAGTCCTCCGCATACAGTGGATATTTCTGATTTTGAGTGATAAGCCTGCTTTGTCTGTATGCATCCATATCTGTCTGTCTGAGAGTCTCATTTAGCAGCTCGTTCTCAGGCCGAAGCGGCGCATATGCTTCCACAATTCTTGCCATTCTTTTCTGTGTCTTCGACGTAAGCTCCGGTCTTCCGAAAAAGAAATAGCACGGAATACCAACGATTGGAACACTCAGTATCAAAAATATCCATGACATTTTTATATACATTTTCATCCGCCTGTTGACAATATAAAGCGAAAGCAATATGGCTGCCACATACAGCAGATCCTGAAACACCCTGCTGGCAACAGATGCCGTATAAAACAAAAAGAACCACCATATCATCTGTATGATTATTATTGTCGAAACTATAAAAAGCTTTGAAAGCAGTCTTTGTAATATTTTTCTCATATAAGCCCTACCATGAAATTACAATTATACAACCTAATATTTCCTATATTATCTATAATAAATCTCTAATACATATTATAATATTCCCACCAATTTATCAACATTTATAATCCCCCACGAGCCTTTGTGACTATCCCCTGCCCTGTCACATGTATTATACAGTGCTAGCTTAACCGCCTCCGGTCTCATATTTGGATTTTTTTCCAATAGAAGTGCTATGGCACCTGACACAATCGGTGTAGCCATTGAAGTACCTGTTTTCCTTACATATGTGCCATCTCTCGTTCCAAGGCTTATGATATCATGCCCGGGAGCCAGAATCTCAGGCTTTACAATACAACAGTCGGTAGGACCTTTGCCACTTCTTATATCATCAAAGCTTCCGACTGTTATTATTTTTCTTGAAATTCCCGGCACAGTTACAGAAAACGGTGCCGGGCCGTAGTTGCCCGCTGCTGCAACAACTACCACTCCCATATCCCACAATTCATCTATCAGCTTCAATATCTTAATACGCTCTGCTGTATCAGAACATGGCAGATATCCTACAGAGAAGTTGAGTATTTTTATATTAAGTCTGACGCAGTTTTCTTTTATATACTTAAGTGCACGAATTGAATCCGCTGTCTGCCCCATGCCAAGATAATCAAGCACCTTAAACACATATAGTCCTGCCCCCGGAGCCATGCCTATATCTGCAGCCGATAATATACCGCACACATGTGTACCATGCCCGTTATCGTCATAACATGTCTCCTTTCCACCCACAAAATCCATAAAGTGCTTTATACACCCATCAAGCTGTTTGTGTTTAAACACACCCGTATCAAGCACTGCTATATTGACATTTTTACCACTATATCCATTTTTATATACCAGATTTGCATTTATACTATATTTCGCATTTTTCATTATTATTTTATTTTTTAATTTAGTATATGATTCGTTTTCACAATATGACACAGACGCACCTGTTTTGCCTTACATCATATCACCTTACTATAATTTCATATATTAAAAGGACTGCACCTGCGTGCAGCCCTTTACCTGGATATTATTGTCATACTTTAACGTATATTAATTAATCCTCTTTTACATCCTTCATAGAGAAGCTGATTCTTCCCATCTTGTCCTTGCCAAGGCAAACAACCTTTACCTTGTCTCCAAGTGTGAGTACATCCTCTACTCTGTTGATTCTCTCTTTTGCAATCTTAGAAATGTGAACCATTCCCTCTTTGCCAGGAGCAAATTCGATGAAAGCACCGAACTCCTTGATGCTTACAACTGTTCCCTCAAGGATCTGTCCCTGCTCAAAATCAGTTGTGATAATCTTAATCATGTCGATTGCCTTTGCAATCATCTCTTTATCTGTTCCGCAAACTGAAACAGCGCCATCATCTGTGATATCAATCTTTACACCGGTTCTGTCGATAATCTCGTTGATTGTCTTACCCTTCTGTCCGACAACATCACCAATCTTTGATGGATCGATTGTAATCTGCTCAATCTTTGGAGCCCACTCATTTACTTCTTTTCTAGGCTCAGCGATTGCCTTGCTCATGACCTCATCCATGATGTAGAGACGTGCCTCACGTGTTCTTGCGATTGCCTCCTCAACGATAGGTCTTGTAAGTCCGTGAATCTTGATATCCATCTGGATAGCTGTAATACCCTTATGTGTACCTGTTACCTTGAAATCCATATCTCCGAAGAAATCCTCAAGACCCTGGATATCTGTAAGTACAAGGAAATCATCATCTGTATCGCCTGTTACAAGTCCGCATGAGATTCCGGCAACCATAGCCTTAATCGGAACACCTGCAGCCATAAGTGACATACATGATGCACATGTTGAAGCCATTGATGTAGAGCCGTTTGACTCAAATGTCTCAGATACGGCACGGATAGTATATGGGAACTCCTCAATGCTTGGAAGTACAGGAACAAGTGCCTTCTCAGCAAGTGCTCCGTGTCCAATCTCACGACGTCCCGGTCCACGTGATACCTTTGTCTCTCCTACAGAATATGCAGGGAAGTTATAGTGATGCATATATCTCTTTGTTGTGATATTAGCATCAAGTCCGTCGATTTTCTGAATCTCTGATAAAGGAGCAAGTGTTACAACATCACAAATCTGTGTCTGTCCACGGGTAAACATTGCAGAGCCGTGAACTCTAGGAATCAAATCAACCTCTGCTGCGAGTGGTCTGATCTGGTTGATTGCACGGCCGTCCGGACGCTTATGATCCTTTAAAATCATCTTTCTGACTGTCTTCTTCTGATACTGGTAAATAGCCTCACCAAGTACTGCAAGGTACTCCTCATTGTCAGCGAAGGCTTCCTCTAACTGCTCTGTGATAGCTCTTATATTTTCCTCACGCTTCTGCTTCTCATCTGTGAATACTGCCTCCTCCATCTGCTCAGGAGTAACAATTTTCTTGATATCCTCGAACATCTGCTCAGGAATAGCACAGCTCTCATACTCATGCTTTGGCTTGCCAATCTCATCACGGATCTGATCCATGAATGCGATAACTGTCTGGTTGATATCGTGGCACTTGTAGATTGCCTCAATCATCTGATCCTCAGGAATCTCATTGGCTCCTGCTTCAATCATGATGACCTTTTCCTTTGTAGAAGCAACTGTGAGCTGTAAATCGCCCTCATCCCACTGCTTCTGTGAAGGGTTTACGATAAACTCTCCATCAACAAGTCCCATCTGTGTCATGGCACATGGTCCGTCAAACGGAATATCTGATATATGAACAGCAAGAGCTGTACCGATCATTGCAACTATCTCAGGACGGCACTCAGGATCCACTGACATGACAAGGTTGTTTAATGTAACATCATTTCTGTAATCCTTTGGGAAAAGAGGTCTCATAGGACGGTCAATTACACGATCTGTAAGGATAGCGTTCTCAGATGCCTTTCCCTCACGCTTGTTAAAACCACCCGGAATTTTTCCTACAGAGTACATCTTCTCCTCGAACTCAACGCTGAGTGGGAAGAAATCCACACCGTCACGTGGCTTGTCAGATGCTGTAGCTGTTGAAAGGACTGTTGTATCACCATACTTGATAAAAACAGCTCCGTTTGCCTGAGCTGCTACTCTTCCGATATCTACAGTAAGAGTCCTGCCGGCAAGTTCCATTGAATAACTTTTGTACATATTAATTCTCCTTAAAAATTCTTTTGCAGAAGTGTATTCCTCTTCCGAAACTACTAAACAATACATGTATGCTCATGCACTCTTTAGTGGTCTCGGCTTACTTCTGCTTTTCAAAAAACAATAATAAAAACAATAATAGAGCGGAATAATAATTACTCCGCTCTAAAGAAAATACTATTTTCTGAGTCCTAAACGCTCGATAAGTGAACGATATCTCTCGATATCAATCTCCTTAAGGTATGCAAGTAATCCACGTCTCTGACCGATCATCTTTAACATTCCTCTTCTTGAGTGATGATCCTTTGGGTTCTGTTTGAAATGCTCAGTTAACTCTGCGATTCTTGCTGAAAGAATTGCAATCTGAACCTCTGGTGAACCTGTGTCATTTGGTGTTCTACCGTACTCTGCGATAATAGCCTGTTTCTTTTCCTTTGCGATCATTGTTGATCCTCCTTATATTATAATGCGCCCTGATAACTGTATGATGCTCAGCAATAGGTCGGAGTGTCCAACTACCGAACATGGGCAAAACCACACTTATGCAGTATAGCATAGTAAGCATTTGTTGTAAACTGTTTTTTTATTAATCCGGCAAATATCTTGCGACACAAATCGGATTTCTGTAATATGCATTTGAAACCTTGATTCCATCACGCTTGTTGCTGGCATGTACAATCTGTCCGTTTCCGATATAAATTGCAACATGTGAGATACTCCTTCCACTTCCGTAGAAGAATAAATCTCCCGGCTTTGCTTCAGATGCACTGATTTTTGTGCCGTATGAAGGCTGTGCTCTTGATGAATGCGGTAATGAGATTCCATACTTTCCAAGAATTCTCATTGTGAAGCCTGAGCAGTCAACTCCCTTCTCAAGGCTTGTACCACCCCACACATATCTGTTTCCGACAAACTGTAACGCATACGATACAACAGATGCCCTTACATCTGATACGCCGTCACCATACTTCACCTGCTCTATTGTCTTTGCTGTAGGAAGTGCCTGTGCCAGTGTCACATAATCCTGTGATATATATCCTACCGAATCATCCACACTTATCTCAACCCAGCCGTCAGCGACAGAATTAACCGTGAATGCCTCTGAATTTCCAACCTGCGAAAGCACCGCAGCCTCTGTTGACTTCTCTGCACGCACATTCAGTGTTTCCGTATTTACTGTGGCAACCGTCTTAATCTCCTGTTCTGCAATAGCCTCTGCCTCATCTCCTGTCACAAGATACTGCTTGTTTACATATCCTGTCACCTTGCCTGATGTGACCTTGTACCATTCTCCGGCATCCTCAAGAAGCTCACAGGCATTGTGATTGGTAAGTATTCCTATTACCTCGCTGTCTGTCGAAGCTTCCTGTCTGATATTTAAGTTTCCGCTGCTGATAACCGACATACCAAGATTTGTGTAACCACAGGTCTGTGCGGCTGTCGGTGTCTGGGATGCCTCATTTGCCTGTTCTGTCTCCTGTGCAGTATTGCCAACCTGTGCACCCTGAGCAGATGCAGTAACAACATTGCTGTCGTTTTGCGCTACCGATACGTCAGCTCCATAATAAGTAAGAGCCGATGTAACCCCTGCTGTGAGAAGCTCTGTGGCATCTGCCGCCTCTGTCAGACCAAGGGCCACCCCCGCATTGACTGTTCTGTTTTCCTTTAATGATGTTCTGGCATCTACTGTGCTGCTTGAACTCATAGATACAGCACCTATAATAATAGCAAACGCTACAACGCCTGCTGCCTGTCCTAATTTTAATTTATTTTTCATATAGCCTCCAGTTCATGCTATCCATAATCCCATGTTTACGAGTATATCACAAATTGTTAAAATGTCAATATTTCTCCGTAATATTTCCGTAATATTTGTCATTTTTTCGTTATTTTGGGTAATTTCACAAAAAAACAGCCACACTAGAATGTGTGACTGCCTGCATAATTGATTGTATAATTGATATCTGCACTCATCTGGCTCTTTAACGCTTCTATTGAATCAAACTTCATCTCAGGTCTTACGAACTTATGAAGCTCTACCATGATATCCTGTCCGTAAACATCCTGCCCAAAATCTATGATATATGTCTCTGCACCGATTGGATTTTTGCCCTCTATAGTAGGCTTGCATCCTATATTGGTTACACCAAGGTACCAGTTGTCCCTGACAAGAACTCTTGACATATACACTCCCTTTGGTGGAAGCAGCTTATCGTGCGGCACTGAAAGGTTGACTGTCGGAATGCCAATAGTCCTGCCCAGTGCTCTGCCATGCACTACTCTTCCTTTTATGAAAAAGGGATATCCCAGCAGTTCATTCGCCTTTTTAATATGTCCTGCCGCAATCTCCTCGCGGATATAGGTACTGCTTATATCCCTGTCTCCATCCTTTATCTTGTCCACCACAATAAGCTCGTATCCAAGCTCTCCTGCCATCGCAGAAAGCAGCCGATGGTCTCCTGCCCTGTTGTGCCCGAAACGGAAATCATCTCCGACAATGATACACTTGACATTAAGACTTTTAACTATCCATCTGACAAACGCATCCGCCTCCATCGTCATCACCTGTGGCACAAACGGACACTCTATCAGATAGTCAATACCTGATTTTTCAAACACATACTCTTTTTCATCGTTTGTGATTATAACCTTTGACTCAACGCCAAGTACCTCCGATTTGGGAGGAATGTCAAATGTAAATATGATGCGCTTGTAGCCATGCAGATTGCTCTGTTCAATTTGCTTTTCCATCAGAAATTCATGTCCTCGGTGAAGCCCGTCAAACTTTCCAAACGAGATGACGGACGGCTCCTTGACATGAAAATCCAGAGTTTTGCTTATATATTCCATAATATCTGTATACTATTCTATTCCATAAAAATCTTAACCGGCTTAAACTCACCGGTCTCATCAAGATACGAATACACCCCGACAAATATGCCCTCATGATTGTATACTCTGTATCTTATATCAGAGTCAGCACTGTGTTTTAAATAATCCGTAAGCACTGCCGGAATTTTATTTCCATTTCTGACAAGCTTATCAGCATCTGAAGCAGTATGCACTGCCGGCAGATTTTCGAATACTCCGTCAACAGGCATCACCATATCAAAGCAGCCTTCATCCACCTTTGACTGAATCTGCGAAAGTGTAAGTGCATGCTCTAAGTCAAAGCCTGCTACCCTTACTCTAAGCAGTGACTTCATGCAGCCATGGCAGCCCAGCCTCTCTCCGATGTCATTGCACAGCGTCCTGATATATGTGCCCTTTGAACAGTGCACCGTCATCGTAACCTCCGGTAAATCAATGCTTTCAACCTTGATATCAAACACCTCGATATCCCGGGCTTTTCTCTCTATAACCTTGCCCTCCCTGGCAAGCTCATAGAGCTTTTTCCCATTGACCTTTAGAGCCGAATACATTGGCGGCACCTGCTTTTGTCTGCCAATAAACTGTGATATTGCATCATACACCGCCTGCTCAGTCACATTGACCTCAGCCTGATTTAAGACCTGCCCTGAAATATCCTGTGTATCTGTCTCCTGTCCTAAAAGCAGCACAGCTTTATAGACCTTGTCCTTATCTGTCAAAAGGTCACACACTCTGGTTGCCTTTCCAAGGCAGACAGGAAGGACGCCTTGCGCATCAGGATCAAGTGTACCCGTATGACCAATCTTCTTCTGGTGGAATATGCCTCGAAGCTTTGCCACAACGTCAAAGCTTGTATAGCCCTTTTCCTTGTATACATTGATTATTCCATTAACCATCTGCCCAAGAATCTCTCCCTAAATATTGTCCTTAATTGCCGTAAGGATGCGGTCTGTTGCCACCTCAAGCGGTCCGTCAATCGTAAATCCGGCGGCCTTTACATGTCCACCGCCGCCAAATACCGACGCAACCTTTGCCACATCATAATCACCGTTTACACGCAGGCTGCCCTTGTAGGTACAATCCTCATTTTCATAGAGAAATACAGCAACCTTTATATCCTTTGTCACACGCAGCTGATTTACAATGCCGTCGAGATGCTTTGGAAGCACATCGTACTTCTCCATCTCAGCGCGCGATACTGCAGACAATATAACATCACCATTCAGATACAAAGCAGCATTCAAAAGCGCCTGCCCCATAATCTTGTTCTGAGCAAATGTCTTTGTATAAAATGTATCATCGATTATCCTTGAATAATCAATGCCCATCTCCATCAGGGAGCCTGCTATATCCATAGTCTTTTTTGAAGTGCATGAATACTGGAACACGCCTGTATCATGCACCATGCCTGTGTAAATACACTCTGCTATCTGTATTGTGATGCGCTCCTTCGGCAGAAGTTCAAACACAAGCTCACAGGTTGAGCTCGCATCCGGAAAGATGTAATTTGCGTCTGCAAAGGCCCCGTTTGTGACATGATGATCTATGCAAAGTGTCCTTTTTGCAGACTCAAAATACTTAGCTGCACTTCCCAGTCTGCCTGTGTCACTGCAGTCACATGCTATGAACAGATCGTATACTGTATCATCCGCATAGCCGCTGTCAATCTCATCTGCTCTTTGCATGAACTTAAAGATGTTCGGGCTTGGCTCTAAATAAAGCCTTGCCTTTATATCAGGATAATAATCCTTTATGTAGTTGTATACCGCAAGTGTTGAGCCGACACAGTCGCCGTCCGGTCTCACATGACCGGAAACGGCAACTGATTGTGCATCCTTTAAAATAGAATCAATCTCTGTCATAATCAATCCTCTTTGTTAATCCTCTTTGAGATTTTTTGTTACTTCATCAATCTTTTTAGACATCTCAACACCATACTCTATAGACTGGTCTATGATAAATGTAATGGCAGGTGTATTTCTTAAATTGATGTTCTTTGCGAGAGTTCTGCGTATATATCCCTCCGCTGACTTAAGTCCTGCAAGCGTATCAGCCTGTGATTTCTTGTCACCAAGCACACTGATATAAGCCTTTGCTGTCTTTAAATCAGGTGCCACCTCGACAGCAACAACACTTGTCATGGGATTGATACGCGGATCCTTTATCTCACCGCGTATGATATTTGACAGTTCACGCATTACCTCTTCGTTGATACGAATATTTTTTATGCTGTTCTTTCTCATATAATCCCGCTTTCTTTTTATATTAAACCGTAACTATCCGAATAGCTGCATTAATTCAAGATAACCAATATATGATTATCTCGGAACCTCTACCATCTTGTAAGCTTCAACTATATCGAATTCCTGAATATCATTAAATCCGTCAAATACAAGACCACACTCATAGCCTGTCTTGACCTCCTTGACGTCATCCTTGAATCTCTTGAGTGAAGCAAGGTCTCCCTCGAATATCTGCTCACCCTCTCTGCTAATTCTGACACGGCAGCCTCTCTCCATAAATCCGTCAAGCACATATGAACCTGCAATGTTTCCAACGCCTGAAGCCTTGAAAATCTGTCTGATTTCCGCATGTCCGATAACCTTCTCCTCAAATACAGGATCAAGCATACCCTTCATGGCAGCAGATACATCCTCGATTGCATTGTAGATGACCTTGTAAAGTCTGATATCTACGCCCTCACGGTCTGCTGTAGCCTTGGCAACAGGATCCGGTCTAACGTTAAAGCCAATGATGATTGCATTTGATGCTGATGCAAGGATAACATCTGACTCGTTGATGGCACCAACGCCGCCATGGATGACCTTGACCACAACCTCCTCATTTGAAAGCTTGACAAGACTCTGCTTAACAGCTTCAACTGAACCCTGTACATCTGCCTTTACGATGATATCAAGCTCCTTCATGTTGCCTGACTGAATCTGTGAGAACAGATCATCAAGTGACATCTTTGCCTTTGTATCCTCGATGAGCTTATTCTTCTCCTCTGAAATATATGTGTCAGAGAATGCCTTTGCCTCCTTCTCTGAATCACATGCCACAAATGTCTCACCTGCTGATGGCACACTGTTGAGTCCAAGTATCTCTACAGGTGTAGAAGGCTTAGCCTCCTTTACTCTGCGGCCCTTGTCATCAATCATGGCTCTTACCTTACCATAGCTGCTTCCGCATGCGATAGGATCTCCGACATGGAGTGTTCCTTTTTGTACAAGCACTGTGGCAACCGCACCACGGCCCTTGTCAAGCTGCGCCTCGATTACGAGACCTCTTGCATTTCTATCAGGATTAGCCTTGAGCTCAAGAACCTCTGCTGTGAGAAGAATCATCTCAAGGAGATTGTCGATACCCTCCTTAGTATGTGCAGATACAGGACAGAATATTGTGCTTCCGCCCCAATCCTCCGGGATAAGCTCATACTCTGAGAGTTCCTGCTTAACCTTGTCGATATTGGCACTTGGCTTATCTATCTTGTTGACAGCAACGATAATCTCTACACCGGCTGCCTTTGCATGGTTTATTGCCTCAACAGTCTGTGGCATTACACCATCATCTGCAGCAACAACAAGGATTGCGATATCAGTAGAGTTTGCACCACGCATACGCATTGCTGTAAATGCCTCATGTCCCGGTGTATCAAGGAATGTGATGTTCTGGCCATTGATTGATACAACAGATGCACCGATGTGCTGTGTGATACCACCTGCCTCACGGTCTGTAACACGTGTCTGTCTGATGGCATCAAGCAGTGATGTCTTACCATGATCTACGTGACCCATTACGCAGACTACAGGTGGACGAGGAACCATCTTGCTCTCATCCTCTTCATCCTCCTTGAGAAGCTCTGCAATCACATCGACTTTCTCCTCTTCCTCACATATGAAATTGAACTCTAACGCAATCTCCTCAGCAGCTGCAAAATCAACCTCAGAGTTAACTGTTACCATCTCGCCCTTCATGAAAAGCTTCTTTACGATGGCTGAAGGCTGAACCTTCATCTTATCAGCTAAGTCCCTTATTGTAATCTTCTCCGGAAGAGAAATTGTCTTAATCTCGTTCTCATCCTCTTTTGGCTGTGCCTTCGGCTGCTGTGGCTTTTTCTTTCCGCCGTGCTTCTCGAGATTGATGTAATTCTCCTGCTTCTTTCCGAGCTTATCCTGCTTCTGGCTCTGATTGTGATTATGCTTATTCTTTCTGTCGTTGCCTCTGTCGCGGCTCTCCTTTCCTCTTACATCATCAGGAGCTGCAACTGCAACTGTTTCTTTTCTGAAACGATTTCTGTCATCACCTCTGCTGCCTGTTCTACCGTTATTTCTGTCATTGCTCCTGCTTCTGTCATTGCTTCTGCTTCTGTCATTATTTTTGTCAAAGCTTCTGCCACCCTCTGCAGGACGTCTGGAGTCATTTCTGAAGCCTCTGTTATTGTCTCTATTATTGTCTCTGCTGTTATCGCGGTTATTGTCGCGATTGTTTGGTCTTCTATCGCTGTTTCTGTCCGTATTTCTGCTTCTGTCGGCATTTCTGTCGGTATTTCTGTCAGTATTTCTGTTGTTGATTCTGTCACCATTATCCTGACGTCTGTCGCCTCTTCTGTCTGCGTCAGCCTGACGTGCCGGACGTGAATTGGCTGCCTTCATATCTGCATACGGATCTGCTGTACGCTCACTTATAGGGCGCATAGCTCTCTCTCCGACCGGTCTTGGCTTAATAATGCTGTGCTGCTCAGGACGTGATGACTGATTATCGCGTCTTCCATTGCCATTCCTGCGCTGCGAACTGTTATTTCCATTATTTCCGCTGCCGTTTCCACCATTTGTTTTCCTACCCTGCTTACTGTACTGGGCATTGAAAACTGCTGTGATGCTTGCCTTTTTCTTTGGTCTGTCGGCTGCCTTAGCCTCATCCTTTTTAGGTTCTTCCTTCTTAGGTGCATCTTTTTTTACTTCTGTTTTCGCGTACTTCTTTCGTACAATTTGCTGTGCCTCATCCTCAAGACCGCTCTGCACATTTTTGACAGCAAACTGTGTGCCGTTTAATGTGTCTATGACTTCCTGCGACTTTATATTTAATTCTTTTGCAAGTTCATGAACTCTCATTTTTGCCATATATCTATTTTCCTCCATTATTCAGTTTTATTCGACTGCAGCTTTTTTATCACTGCATTTGCAAGGTTTTCATCCGTTACTGCAAGGGAAGCGCGAAACTCTTTGCCTATTGCATTCCCTAACCCCACCTTGTCACTATAAAAATAAATCGGAACCTCATAGAAAGCAGTCATATCCGAAAAATGCTTCTTTGTGTTGTCTGATGAATCATCTGCAACTATCACTAAAAATGCCTTTCCAGTCTTTACAGCTTTCTCTGTAGAAAACTCTCCGCTAACCACATTGCCTGACTTTGCTGCTAAGCCCAGCATAGAAAGTACTCTATCTGTCAATTTGGTTCATCTCCTTTTCAAGCTCCTCATATACCTGTTCTGATACACTAACGCCAAGGGATCTCTCAAGTGCCTTTGTCTTTTTAGCCTTTTTAAAGCATTCAAGACTCTTACATATATAAGCTCCCCTGCCGTTTTTCTTGCCGGTGTCATCGAGAATTATGTCGCCCTCCGCAGTCTTTACCACGCGAATAAGTGACTTCTTTTCCTTCATCTCCTGACAGCCTACGCATTTGCGCATTGGAATCTTTTTATTTGCCATTACTGCTCATCACCACTATCTGCCGCATCATTTTCTGTACCTGCTGCTTCGTTCTCGTCAGCCTCTGTATCAAAAGCCTCTGCCTGTTCTGTATCAGCTAATCTCTCGTTCTCAGCAAGCTCATCATCCGAATAATCATAATCGTCATCATAATCATCCTCTTCATAATCATTCTCATAATCCATGAAGTCCCCTGACTCTCTGGCCTGTGTCTCGCTCTTGATATCAATCTTGAAGCCTGTAAGTCTTGCTGCCAGTCTTGCATTCTGTCCTTCCTTACCGATTGCAAGTGAAAGCTGATAATCCGGAACAACAACCTTTGCTGATTTCTCATCTGCATCTGCGATAACAGAGATAACCTTTGCAGGGCTAAGTGCGTTCTGGATAAGTATTGCCGGATTCTCATCCCATGTTATGATATCGATTTTCTCACCGCGAAGCTCATTTACGATAGCATTTACTCTGGCACCATTCATACCTACACATGCTCCTACAGGGTCTACGTTTGGATCATTTGACCATACTGCAATCTTTGTTCTACTTCCGGCCTCACGTGAAATAGCCTTTATCTCAACTATGCCCTCTTTAACCTCTGTAACCTCTGACTCGAAAAGTCTCTTCACAAGCTCAGGATGTGTTCTTGAAACAAGAATCTTTGGTCCCTTTGATGTGGACTTAACCTCAAGGATATATACCTTGATACGCTCTGTAGGCTTGAATACCTCACCCTTTATCTGCTCACTCTCAGTCAGAAGTGCATCTGCCTTACCTAAGTTGATGCTGACATTCTTTCCGATGTATCTTTGAACAACACCTGTCACAACATCCTTTTCCTTGCTGTTGTACTCGTCAAATATTACCTTTCTTTCCTCCTCGCGGATTTTCTGAAGGATAACATTCTTTGCGTTCTGTGTAGCGATACGTCCGAATTCCTTTGACTTCACCTCAACTCTCACGATATCTCCAAGCTGATAGTTACCGTTTACCTTGTGCGCATCTGCTAAGGAAATCTCCTCAACCGGATCCTCAACCGTATCTACAACCGTCTTCTCCTGGTAGCATGAGAAAGCACATGTCTCAGGATCTATTTCTACCTTTACATTGTCTGATTTACCAAAATGGTTCTTGCAGGCAGTCACAAGAGAGTTCTCAATTGCCTCAAGTAAAGTTTCTTTACTGATGTTTTTCTCCTGCTCTAATATATTTAACGCTTCTAATAACTCATTGCTCATTATTTTTTCCTCCTATTTGTGTTATCGTGCGCTTTAATTAAAAATCCAATGCCTGACGTATAAGCGCAATGTCACTCTTATTAAATGTAGTCTCATTGCCGTCTTCATCGGTTATTGTCACTGTATCCTTATCATAGGCTTTAAGCAGACCATAAAATTCCTTTGATTTGTTGATAGCCCTGTATGTGCGAATCTCTATCTCCTTATTCATATTGCGCACATAGTCCTTTTCCTTCTTGAGAGGTCTTCCAAGCCCCGGCGAGCTGACCTCGAAGGTGTACGAATCAGGAATATAGTCCTCTCTGTCGAGAATCTCATTCATCTGCCTTGCAACCACTTCACAGTCATCAACAGTTATGCCACCCTCCTTATCGATATATGCTCTCAGGTAGTTCATGCCGCCTTCCTTAACATACTCGACATCAACAAGCTCAAAATTCATGCTGTCAAGAATTGGTTGTATAAAGCTCTCTGTCTTTGCCTCATATACACTTGCCTTTGACATTTTATCACCTCTCTTTTGATTATATGGCTGTAACTATTCACAATTGCTCTGAATAGATGCCTGATGTTTATAAACGTGAATTGAGAGAGGACTTTTGCCCTCTCTCAATCTAGTCAACGTTGTTATCATAGGTATAATAGCACTATCAGAAAAAAAAATCAAGTTTTTTTAAAAAAGTACTTGCTTTTTTTAAAACTCCATGATAGTATAATACACGGTTCGTTGGTCAAGCGGTTAAGACGCCGCCCTCTCACGGCGGAAACACGGGTTCGATTCCCGTACGGACTGCTCACTGATATTTATTTAATTAAATACAGCCCAACCCGAAAGCATCGCATTTATGCGATGTTTTTTTATTTTTAGATTGTTGCTGACGCCGGACGCACCCGCAGCAGTAAAATACACCTTGCATGCGCTAACGCTACGCTGTTTAGATACTGTAGAATTATGCTTCACAAATAGAAATGCCCCACCATGGACGGTGGGGCAAGGCGTTACGCACCACGGACGGTGCGTAAAAGCCGGTTTCGTCATTCTGTGAAACTCTATATGCATAATTCATACAGCATCTTAACTGCAAAGCGTTAGCGCATGCGAGGTATTGCGTGTCACAGAGTGTACTCCGGGTGCCAATATTTCTGATAATTAATCATCATATCCGTTAGGATTGTTCTTCTGCCATCTCCATGAGTCGGCACACATCTCCTTAATACCATACTGTGCTTCCCAACCGAGCTCTCTCTTGGCCTTTGATGGGTCACAGTAGCATGTAGCAATATCGCCAGGTCTTCTAGGCTTTATTGTATAAGGAATCTTAACACCTGTTGCAGCCTCGAAATTCTTTACAATATCAAGCACGCTGTAGCCGTGTCCTGTTCCAAGATTGTAGATGCAAAGGCCTGCGTTCTCCTCAATTTTCTTTAATGCCTTGACATGTCCAACCGCAAGGTCAACTACATGGATGTAATCTCTCACACCTGTTCCGTCAGGAGTATCATAGTCATCTCCGAATACTCCAAGCTCTTTGAGCTTGCCTACTGCCACCTGTGTGATGTAAGGCATGAGGTTGTTTGGAATACCGTTTGGATTCTCACCCATTGTACCACTCTTATGAGCTCCGATTGGATTGAAGTAACGAAGAAGAATAACGTTCCACTCATTATCTGCCTTATAGATGTCCATAAGTATCTGCTCAAGCATAGACTTTGTCCAGCCATATGGGTTTGTACACTGTCCCTTTGGGCACTCCTCTGTGATAGGAATCTGTGCAGGATCTCCGTATACTGTAGCTGATGAAGAGAAAATGATGCTCTTGCAGCCATTCTGTCTCATCACATCAACAAGTGTAAGTGTTCCTGCAATATTATTGTTATAGTACTCCCAAGGCTTTGCCACAGACTCTCCTACTGCTTTGAGTCCTGCAAAGTGAATACAGCTATCTATCTTTTCTTCCTTAAAAATCTTATTTAAGATGTCTCTGTCAAGGATATCTCCCTTATAGAACTTTACTTCTTTGCCTGTAAGAGCCTTAACTCTGTCAAGTGACTTCTCAGAAGAATTTGAAAGATTGTCAAGTACTACAACATCGTAGCCTGCATCAAGAAGCTCCACACATGTGTGGCTTCCGATATATCCGGCTCCACCAGTAACTAAAATTGCCATAATAAATATCTCCTTTTCATTTTTGTTAAATTTATTGTAGCGCATTTGCTCATTTTTGTATAGAATAAAATGTAGAAGAAATATGTAAAAATGTTGTAAAGGTAGGCAATATGAACAATAAATACAAAAATTCCTATATCGTAAAAGAAAAAGAGCTTGTATCTCTGTCCGTATATAACGTAGGCTTCCAGAGCTGTGATAGCCTGTATCAGTGGGGACCCGGTATCAGAGACCATTATCTGATTCACTATATCATAAGCGGTAAAGGCCGCTACACTGTAAATGGCAGTGTTCACACATTAACTCCCGGTGATGCGTTTCTCGTATATCCAAATACCGAAGTGATTTATCAGGCTGATGCAGAAGATCCTTGGGAATATACCTGGGTAGGCTTTACCGGCAGCGATGCTGCAACCATTTTAAGAGCCACTGATTTCACAAAAGCACATCCATACATACACAATGTATCAAACGGAAACGAAATCAAAAGACAGCTCATGCATATATACGACGCCAGAGGCACAGAATTTGAAAATGCACTCGAAATGACCGGGCGACTCTACACCACCCTCGCTCTTTTTGTCAGCGCCGCCACATCAAAGCCACCGCAAAACAGTGCAAACTCCTATGTACAAAAGGGCATCGAATACATCTCCGCCAACTATTCATACCCTATCACCATTGAGGATATTGCATCATATATAGGTTTAAGCCGAAGTCACCTGTTCCGTTCCTTCCAGAGCATCCTAGGTGTATCGCCAAAGGAATATCTGACCGATTTCAGAATCAAACAGGCATGCTATCTGCTTAAACACTCCTCATTGTCCATCACGGCAATTGCAGGCTCTATAGGGTTTGATAACAGCCTTTATTTTTCAAAGACCTTTCATAAAATAAAAGGCCTTTCGCCTAAGGAGTATCGCAGTAAATACAAAAAAGCTCAAGAATAAAAAAAAGCTACCGGGCTTCACATGAAGCCCGGCAGCTTTTTCATATATCTCTTTATGCTAAACTAAGCAAGCTTAGATTTAGCAACCTCTACTAATTTAGCAAATCCTGCTGCATCTGTAACAGCCATATCAGCTAATACCTTACGGTTAAGGTCAACGTTTGCTAACTTTAAGCCGTGCATGAACTGGCTGTATGAAAGTCCGTTGAGACGAGCTGCTGCGTTGATACGAGCAATCCATAACTGACGGAACTGTCTCTTTCTCTCTTTACGTCCAGCGTATGAGCTTGTAAGTGCTCTCATAACTGACTGCTTTGCTACTCTATACTGCTTAGATCTAGCGCCTCTATAACCCTTTGCTAACTTTAATGTTCTGTTATGTCTTTTCTTAGCGCCTAAACCGCCTTTAACTCTTGCCATTTGTTGATTCCTCCTTAACTAATACTACCGATTACATGTATGGTAAAATCTTCTTCATATTCTTAACATTTGTCTCATCTGTCATTGTTGCTTTTCTGAGATTTCTCTTTGTCTTTGTTGTTTTCTTAGTTAAGATATGTCTCTTGTAGGCTTTATTTCTTTTTAACTTTCCTGTTCCTGTAACTTTGAAACGTTTTGCAGCTGCTCTGCTTGTTTTCATTTTTGGCATTGTGTGTTCCTCCTTAAATTGTTATCTCTTTTCTGCCAGCACCATACCGATGCTTCTTCCTTCAACCTTTGGTGCTTTCTCCACTACCGCTACATCTGAAAGATTCTCCGCTATATCATCAAGGATATGTTTGCTTGCATTCATATGAGCCATCTCACGTCCTCTGAATCTGAGTGTGATCTTTACCTTATTTCCTTTTGCAAGAAATTTCTTTGCAGCATTCATCTTGGTATTCAAGTCGTTAGCCTCAATGTTAGGTGAGAGACGAATCTCTTTCAATTCAACGGTCTTCTGCTTTTTCTTTGCATCCTTTTCCTTACGGGCCTGCTCATAACGATACTTACCATAATCAATCACCTTACATACAGGTGGCTTTGCATTTGGTGCTATCTTTACTAAATCAAGTCCTGCCTCGTCTGCAATCTTTTGAGCTTCTCTTGAAGAAACAATTCCTAACTGCTCTCCATCCGCTCCAATCAGTCGAACTTCTCTGTCTCTGATCTGTTCATTAATCATTAATTCGCTAATGGTCTTGTACCTCCATAAAAAATAGTGGATAGGCAGACTATCCACTATACAATCTTCAACACAAATGTTTGAAAATATTAACGCTAAGTCGCGCCATTGCGCTTAGGTGAGAGTGGATACTCTACTTTGTTTTCATACAACTACTAGAATATAGCACAGACAATTTCTGTTGTCAACACTTTTATCTAAATTTCTATAATCTAATATGTACCAAGAATCTTAAGGGCAATTGCCTCTTCCCTTATGCCTCTTAACGCATTCTGCACCGCTGTATCTGTAAAACGTCCTTCAAAATCAACAAAGAACCTGTACTCCCACGCCTTATCAGATATCGGACGAGACTGGATATTTAACATATTGATTCCATTGTATATAAAGTGTGCCAGCATATGATATAGTGCACCACTCTTGTGAGGTGTCTCAAAGCATATGCTTATCCTGTCCGCATCTCTGCGGCATACCCTTTTAGCCGACACAATTATAAACCTTGTTGCATTGTTTTTATTGTTCTGTATGCGGCTCTCAAGCACCTGAAGCCCGTATATATCAGCCGAGATATGGCTAGCTATGCCAGCCTGTGTGATATCTCCGTCATCCTTTACCTTCTTTGCAGAAAAAGCTGTATTCTTGACAGCCACCTGGTTAATATCCTTATGCTCATCAAAAAAATCTGAGCACTGCATAAGCGCCTGTGGATGTGAGTACACAGTCCTGATATCAGAAATCTTTGCACCCGGAAGTCCCATCAGACTGTGGTCGATGCGTATAATCTGCTCCCCAACTATATAATTGTCGTATTCAACAAGCAGATCATAGTTTTCCGATACAATACCGGCTGAAGAATTCTCTATCGGAAGCACTGCATAATCAGCCTTTCCGCATTTGATATCCTCCATGGCATCCTTCCAGGAATCCACGTTGTAGCCATTACAGTTCTCACCAAAGTATGTCTTCATGGCAAGCTGTGAATATGCACCCTCAACTCCCTGAAACACAATCCTTGCATTGGAAAAATCCAGGCTGTCTACCTCAGTAAAGTTTTCCTTCTCCACTATGCCATGCTCAGTCATAAGCTGATACTGCTTCTTTCTACTGGTCGACATAATCTGTTCAAAAAGCTCAACTATACCGTGCTTCAAAAACTCATCATCTGCAAGAGACGATAATTTCTCAAGCTTTTCATCCTCTCTCGTCTTGTCAAAGACCTTTTTGCCGGTGGTTATCTTATACTCGGCAACGTGCTTTGAGATATCCATTCTTTCCTTATATAATCTGACTATTTCACTGTCTATCTCATCGATAGACGCTCTCAATTTCATTAAATCTTCCATTATTGTCTCCTAAAAAAGATATAATAAAATATTATTACAAAATTTATAGAAAGGCAAGTAATCCTTGAAAGATTTATCATATATAGATATAATTAAGTTAATATCTAAGCATAAATCTCATATACCCTCGGGAGAATTACATGAAAAAATATCTAAAAATAATTATTCCACTAATTTTAATATGCATCACAGGCCTTGTTATATACCATTTTGTATCAAAGGTAAAGCTTAATTCATCCTATGTAAATGGTAATACTGCAGGTAATCTGTACAATGCCGGGCTCTTCTGTGAAAGTGACGGTGAAGTATTTTTCTCAAATACAAACGACAACGGCAGGCTGTATGCCATGAATATTGACGGCAGCAATATACATAAACTGAGCAATGACACAGCCATGTACATAAACGCAGATAAAAACTATGTCTATTACGTGAGAAACAACAATCAGAAAATCACAAGCCAGACCTTCTTTTCATATGACAGGAACAGCCTCTGCCGCATAAAAAGAAATGGCCACGGCTCCACCGTGCTGGATCCTGACCCATGCATCTATGCATCCCTGATAGGCAACTACATATATTATCTGCACTATGACACACAAACAGCTACCTCTCTATACCGTATCAGAATAGATGGAGAAGAAAAAAAGAAAATAAAAAGTCACTATCTGTTCACCTGCAACACATCAGACCGGTATTTTTATTATAATAATCCAAAAAACGGACAGCTATACAGATATGACACTGCTTCACAGAGTGAAGCCTTATTCTACGACTGCAACTGCTACAAGCCGGTTGTGCTGGATGACACAAATGTGTACTACATGGATGTAAATCGTGACAATGCAATTGTCCATGTCAATATCAACAATCCAAATCCTGTGGTTTTAACGGAAGCCAATATTGAGCATTACAATGTATATGGCAGTCTGATATTCTATCAGCGCGGCGGTGATAATCCGGCACTGTGTGTTGTAAAAAATGACGGCACCGGCTTTAAAGAGCTTGCTAAGGGTGAGTTTTGCAACATAAACGTAACATCACAGTATGTGTATTTCACAGATTTTGTCTCGAATAAAGAGTACTGTACATCCACACAGAATCCGGATACAATAAAAGCTTTACAGCCATAACAGATAATTTCATTAAAAAGAACACGCATGATTAATCAACTCATGCGTGTTTTTTATTAATTCATATAAAATTCAAATCTTGATCTGTATATATCACTGCACTTTCCGGTATTCTGGTCTATCGCAATAACAGAAAGCACATTATTTCCCTCAGGAACAGGTATTGGAGCTGTATACTCTGTTGATGCAGCACTCGGATCTGACGAATCCCAAGTATAGTATACCTTGCAATTTTCAGGTACTGTGATTGTAATGTCTGTCTGTGCACCAAATGTACCTCCGTCAGGGTCTATCTCCGGTGCATCCGGTGCCTCAAACTCGATTTCATACTTGGCAGATGCCACCTCGCTTTTGATTCCTCTGTCATCAACCGCAACAGCTGTTATCTCATATGTGCCTTCCTGGTCCAGGGTGATCGGGCTATAATATCTTTCTCCTCTGGTCAAAGGATCATCCGAATCATATGAATAGTATATTTTGGTATCGCTGTCTGCATCTATAGAAAGCTCAATAGTCTCTCCATACTTGCCACTGCTCTTGCTAAACTGCGGTTTAGATACAGTATAATCCGCAAAAAGCTTTAAAACAGATGCATCCTTAGCACTCTCACGCAGCGCAACAATTGCATCATAATCCTTTTTTGATTCATAAATCGAGATAAGCTGCTTATAAGCCTCTTTGCTCTTTGGATCAATATTGATAATTTCCTGATACAGCACAAGAGCGGCATCATAATCCTTCTTCGACATATATATATCAGCCAAAGCAAATCTGACATCTGTATTATCCGAATCAATCGACAAAGCCTTCTCATAATAAGAAACCGCGGAATTTATATTCCCCGCCGAATAAGCTGCCTTTGCCTGCTTCACCTGATAATCAAATGAATTGTCATGTGATCTGCTTACATTACGTGTAATAGCTGCAATAAGTATTACAATTGCTACAGCGCACACTACAGCTGATATAATAATTATCTTCTTCTGCTGCGCTCTCTTTGCCCTCTGTCCGTCAGACTGCGGCTTCTCACACGGTTGTTTCGTCTGAGACAGCTGCTCACCTGTCTGAGCCTGTCTCACTTGCTGCTTTACAGACTGTGACATTCTGTCCGGTTTTTGTCCGTTCCACTGACCGGCACTATGAAGCTGTTCCCTCACCGGCTCATCAAACCTGATTGTCCTATCAGACACAGGCTTTGCAGTCTTTTGTCCATCAGTTCGCCTGTCATCATTTCCAACCAGATTATCAAGATAATCATCAAATTCGTTGTAATCAGGCACTATCTGAACCGGATGCCCACAGACATCACAGTACAGACTTCCCGCCTTCAATTCATTACCACAATTGGCACATCTCATACATCTAATCCTCTTACTTATTGTCTAATTGTCTAATTATCTCTTCATAGCCTCGACACAATTGCTCATGAGCATCGCAATTGTCATAGGACCTACACCGCCCGGTACAGGTGTGATATGTGACGCTTTAGACACAACAGAATCAAAATCCACATCACCACACAGCTTATTTTCAGCATTTCTGTGGATTCCAACATCAATTACAACCGCACCATCCTTCACATATGAAGCATCTATAAACTTAGGCTTTCCTATTGCCACTATAAGTATATCAGCATTTTTACATACATCTTTTAAATCCTTTGTATGTGAATGACATACCGTAACAGTTGCATTCTCCCTAAGCATGAGAAGTGACATAGGCTTGCCGACTATATTACTTCTGCCAACCACAACACAGCTTTTACCATCAATATCTATATTGCTTCTCTTTAAAAGCTGAATGATACCGGCCGGAGTACACGGCAAAAAACCAGGCTTTCCTATAACCATCGCTCCAACACTCTGTGGACTGAAGCCATCAACATCCTTTTTGGGATCAATAGCATCAATAACCTTGTCCTCATCGATATGCTTTGGCAGTGGAAGCTGACAGAGAATACCATTTACAGAAGAATCAGCATTGAGCTTTTCGATAAGTTTTAATATCTCATCCTCCGTAGTCTCCTCTGCAAGTTCATACGAAAGCGATTTGATTCCGACATACTCACATGCCTTTTTCTTGTTGCGAACATACACTGATGATGCAGGGTCATTTCCGACCTGAATCACCGCAAGGCAGCCCTCGATACCTTTTTTCTTAAGCTCTGTCACTTCTTCCTTAAGCTCATCCTTAATCTGTGTTGAAATTAATTTTCCGTCTATTAGATTAGCCATATTTCCTCCTAGAATAATCCTGTGATCACACCATTGTCATCCACATCAATGCCGTATGCAGCCGGCTTCTTTGAAAGTCCCGGCATAGTCATAATAGAACCGTTTACTGCTACAACAAAGCCTGCACCTGCTGACGCATAAACCTCACGTACGTTGATTTTAAAGCCGCTCGGTCTGCCAAGCTTCTTAGCATCATCAGAAAGCGAATACTGTGTCTTTGCCATACATACAGGGAAATCTCCCATTCCAAGGTCTGTAATTCTCTTAAGTTCTCTCTCTGCTGCCGGAGAATATGTAACACCATCTGCTCCATATATTTCTTTTGCAACAGTTTCAATCTTTTCCTTAAGTGACAGACTATCATCATAGAGCACTTTGAAATTGCTTTCCTTGTGCTCGATTGTTTCAAGTACCTTGTTGGCAAGGTCAATTCCGCCTTCGCCGCCCTTCTCCCATACCTCTGAGAGTGCAAATTCACAGCCTCTTTCTTTACAGAACTGCTCTACAAAATCAGTCTCAGCCTTGGTATCTGTGACAAATGAATTTAATGTGACAACTACAGGCACACCAAACTTGTGAAGATTCTCAATATGCTTCTCAAGATTTACGATTCCAGCCTTAAGTGCATCAAGATTCTCTGATGAAAGCTCATCCTTCGGCACGCCGCCATTATATTTTAATGCTCTGATTGTTGCAACAAGTACAACTGCATCCGGCTTAAGTCCTGCCATACGGCACTTGATATCAAAGAACTTCTCTGCGCCAAGGTCTGCGCCAAAGCCTGCCTCAGTGATAACATAGTCTGCAAGCTTTAATGCTGTCTTTGTGGCACGGACACTGTTACAGCCATGTGCTATATTGGCAAAAGGTCCACCGTGAACTATTGCCGGTGTATGCTCAAGTGTCTGGATAAGGTTCGGCTTTAAGGCATCCTTTAAGAGAGCTGCCATAGAGCCTGTAGCCTGAAGATCATCGGCTGTGACAGGCTTTCCGTCAAAGGTGTATGCCACGATAATTCTGCCAAGGCGCTTCTTTAAATCTGCCATATCATCGGCCAAACAGAGTATTGCCATAATTTCAGATGCTACAGTGATGACAAAATGATCTTCTCTGACCATTCCGTCCATCTTGCTTCCAAGACCAACAACGATATTTCTAAGGACACGGTCATTCATATCCATACATCTCTTCCATACAATCTGGCGTGGGTCGATACCAAGCTCGTTTCCCTGCTGGATATGATTGTCAAGAAGTGCTGCAAGCAGATTGTTCGCAGATGTAATTGCATGAAAATCTCCTGTAAAATGAAGATTTAAATCCTCCATTGGGACAACCTGTGCATATCCGCCACCGGCTGCTCCTCCCTTGATACCAAAGCAAGGTCCAAGTGACGGCTCACGAAGTGCGATAAGTGCTTTCTTTCCCAGGCGTCCAAATGCCTCTCCAAGACCTACGCTTGTGGTTGTCTTTCCCTCTCCTGCAGGAGTCGGGTTTATAGCTGTAACAAGTATGAGCTTTCCGTCAGGATTTTTCTTTGTGCGATTGATAAGCTCATCAGAAATCTTTGCCTTATACTTTCCATAAAGCTCTAAGTCATCCTCTTCAATCCCTATAGATGCTGCTACATCCTTGATTGGAAGCATTGTAGCTTCCTGTGCGATCTGAATATCTGTTTTCATTTTTCTTTGCTCCTTTGTGTTAATTATTCTCTAATATAGTATCTAATTCCTCTTTAGTCACCAGAACCTTGCGGGGCTTTGTCCCCTCCTCAGGTCCCACTACACCGGCCTCTTCGAGCTGATCCATGATGCGGGCCGCCCTGTTGAAGCCAATTTTAAGGTATCTTTGAAGCATTCCAATTGAAGCCCGTTCCTTATCTGTGATAATTGACGCTGCCTCCGCAAAGTAAGAGTCCCTGCCATCATCCGTGTTTTCCACATCTGAAATGGTAACGGTTGTATTTGTCGTATCATTCGACAGGCTCTCCATCTTTTGTGCCACATCATTACTGTACTGTGCATTCTCATTATTTTCAATAATAAATTTCACAATATCGGAAACTTCTTTATCTGAAACGAATGCGCCCTGTACTCGAAGGGGCTTCGGAACACCCTGTGGGTCAAATAACATATCTCCCTTTCCAAGGAGCTTTTCCGCACCATTCATATCAAGTATGGTACGACTGTCAACACCACTTGTAACCGCAAATGCGATACGGCTTGGCATATTCGCCTTGATGAGACCTGTAATAACATTAACAGAAGGCCTCTGTGTAGCTATAATCAGATGTATACCGGCTGCTCTCGCAAGCTGTGCCAGCCTGCATATTGCCTCCTCTACATCCTTTGATGCAACCATCATAAGATCTGCAAGCTCGTCCACTATAATGACAATCTGTGGCATCTTTGGCGGTTTTTCTGTATCCTTGCCATCCATTGCATCAATCATGGCATTGTAACCGTTTATTTCCCTGACACCGCTGTTTGCAAACTTCTCGTATCGGTCTGTCATCTCTGAAACCGCCCAGTTTAATGCTCCTGCAGCTTTTTTAGGATCTGTAACAACCGGAATCATCAGATGAGGTATGCCATTGTATACACTAAGCTCAACCACCTTCGGGTCAATCATAATCAGCTTTACCTCATCCGGCTTTGCCTTGTATAGTATACTCATGATAATTGTATTGATACAAACTGACTTACCTGAGCCGGTAGCACCTGCAATTAAAAGATGTGGCATTTTTGCGATATCCGTAACCTTAACCTTGCCTGCAATATCTTTTCCCACTGCAAAGGTAATCTTTGATTTGGCATTTTTAAATTCTTCAGACTCCACAAGCTCCCTGAAGGAAACAGCAACACTCTGGCTGTTTGGCACTTCGATGCCCACAGCGGCTTTTCCCGGAATAGGAGCCTCGATTCGTATATCCGCGGCTGCCAGATTAAGCTTTATATCATCTGCCAGATTCACAATCTTTGATACCTTCACTCCAAGCTCCGGTGTGATTTCAAACCTTGTAACAGCAGGACCGCAGCTTATATTATTCACCTTCGCATTCACCCCAAACACATTAAGAGTCTGTTCAAGCTTTGCCGCCGTCTCACGCAGATGAGCCTGCGAATCACCGGTTTTCCCCCTGTCAGGAGCCTTAAGCAGATCAACAGTCGGAAATACATACGGCTTCTGCTGGATTGCATTTTCTGCGTCATTTATCGCTATCTGTTCGCTGACTTTTTCAACCTCTTTGGAAAGCTCATCCTTGTCTGATTTGACCTTTTTCTTACCTGGCTCTGCTGCAGGTGGTTTTGTCATTACCGCATCTGCAACCGGAGCTGACAATTTTGATTGCAGCTCATTATCTTTTTGTATGTCAAAATCATCAGATATATCAGGCTCCACGCAGCCCGATATAGGTATCTGCGACACATGGCTTGCAGCTGCTGCACCCGAGCCGTCCGGTTTCATGCCATTAATCTGCTGCAGGGTCTTTCTGCCAAGCTCATCTGCACTATCACTATCGGCTGTGCCACCCAAAACCGAAACAGGCTCCGATGCCACACCAAAGTCCGGTGTCTGCACTATTTCACCTGCATCCCCTGATGTAAGGCTTGTCGTCTTTTTCTCCTTTATTGCAGGTGAACTCGGATAATTCTCTATAGTTATCTCACCAAGCGCATCTGTAGCAGCTGCACCTTGTCCAAATATCCCCACATGCGCTGTATCACTACCTGCCATGCCTGAATCCAGCACGTTTTCACTGCCATCAATTTTTGTATCAAGTGACACGCCTGTTATCTTATTGTCCATCCTTCGGCCGGCACGCTTACTCCTTCTGCCACCTTTTGCAGCCTCCTTTATGTCACTGTCTGTATCATCTGAAGCTAAACCCTCTCTTGTCTGACGCTCTCTTGACTTATACTGCCGATACTCCTGATATCTCTCATTATTCTCACGCGCTGACTCGTATACCTTTCGTCCGCCGTTTCTCATACCCTTCATAAATGATTTACCGGTAATGAGCACAAGACAGATAATCATCACAACTATTGTCACCACGTATGCACCTATAATTCCTACCGCCGGAACTAAAATGCAGCCTATAAGAGCACCTATAAATCCACCACCTGAATGCCTTTCAACACTGTCAATGTATGACTGCACCGGCGAAACCGCGAATTCACCATACACTGCCAGGTACATAAACACACATATAAACCATATGAAAACTATGGTCATAACAAGCTTCATGATAGCATATGAATTGCCCTTATTGGACACAGCAAAAAAGCTGCCCACCAGAAGCACAAGCGGAAAAATATATGCCACCATTCCAAATACACCAAAAAGGAAACCGCTTACTGCGTTTCCCAAATGACCGCCTATTCCAAAATTGCTTATAAATAAAAGGATTGAAACAGCTACTACTATCCAGAGAAATATTTCCTTTTTAAAGGCCTGCTGCCTCTCTATCTGAGCCATTCTCTCCTTTTTTGTCTGTCTTTTTGCTGAGGATTTCTTCCTCGTTGCCATGTAACTAACCTCCGTGTTTTGATTTACAGAGTATATAATAACATATTTCTTCTGTTCTGTGTAAATTTTCTAAAGTAATTTTTCGATTTTGTGATTAAAGGGTCAAAAGGTATCATCGATGCATGCTTGCATGCAATTCGATGTATACCTTAGTGACCCGCACTACACCGAGAAAGTAGCAATTTGCTGCCCAAATGCAGCAAATTAGCGGATTTCGAGGTGGAGTCAGATTACGGGAATGCGTAGCATGTAGTAATCTGATTAATCATAAATGAGGTGCAAAATACCCCGCCATGAATGGCGGGGCAAAATGTTATGCAAAAACCACAATTTCACCAAAATATTTTATTCACCAATAAGGTAATTGTATAATCCCTCATATTTGAATTTCGAAGCATTCCAAGAGAAATCATTAGCCATGCCCCTGTCCACAATCTGGTTCCACTCACGCTTCTTATCGAAGAAGATGTGCTTAGAATAATTGATGACTGCAAGCATCTCATCGGCATTGTAGTTTGAGAACGAGAAGCCATCTCCTGAATTCTCATACTCATTGTAAGGCTTAACCGTATCCTTGAGACCTCCTGTCTCACGAACAATCGGAACGGTACCGTAGCGGAATGAAATAAGCTGTGTCAGACCGCAAGGCTCAAACCTGGACGGCATCAAGAATGCATCAGCAGCCGCATAGAGCTTGTGAGCCAGATCATCAGAGTAACATATATTTGCCGAAACTCTGTCAGGGTATTTCCATGCATAGTGTCTGAACATATTCTCGTACTGAGGATCTCCTGTACCGATAACAACAAGCTGTGTGAAATCGTCCACGATACCTTCAATCACATGATTGATAAGGTCAAGACCTTTCTGGTCTGTAAGTCTTGAAATGAGACCTATCATATACTTCTTCTTGTCAACCGCAAGGCCAAGATCCTGCTGAAGCTTTGTCTTGTTGTTGAACTTCTTCTTTCTGAAATCAGAAGCATTGTAATTGCAATAGATTCTGCCATCAGTCTGTGGGTCATAAGCATTGTAATCAATACCGTTTACGATACCCTGCATGTCAAAATGTCTGGCACTTAAGAGTCCGTTCAATCCCTCACCATAGTACTCCGTCTGAATCTCGTTTGCATATGTATCACTGACAGTGGTGATATAGTCAGCATATACAAGACCACCCTTAAGCATATTTGCGTCCTTCTTGAACTCAAGCTTGTCCGGTGTGAACAGATTGTCTGTAAGACCAGAAACACCCTGTACCCACTCCCTGTCCCATATTCCCTGGAACTTAAGATTGTGGATAGTGATAATTGTCTTGATACCCCAGAAGAATGGATTTGCGGCAAACTCATTCTTTAAGTATACGGGCAGAAGACCTGTCTGCCAGTCATGACAGTGTATAATATCCGGCTTAAAATCAATAAGCGGGAGCATTGAAAGTACAGCCTTGTCAAAGAATGTATACTTCTCAATCTCAAACTTAGTGTCAGAAGTATATGGAGAAAATCCTGTAAAAAACTCCTGATTGTCAATAAAGTAATATGTAATGCCGTCCTGCTCATATTTGAGCACTCCGACATACTTGTCCTGCACATATGGACCTGAGCTCATGTAAAAATGGGTAACATACTCAAAATTATTGCGATACTGCTCCGGTATACAGCTATAATCAGGTATTACAACCCTTACATCCCAATAGTTCTTGTCAAACTCTTTAGGAAGTGCACCGCACACATCTGCAAGACCTCCTGTTTTTATAAATGGTACACACTCTGAAGCTACAAATAGAATCTTTTTCATATTCTCCTCCCGCTAAAACCCGTGATATATAATATTTAGTTTACTCTTCCCAATTGTGGTATACTTCCTGGACGTCGTCATCATCGTCAAGAAGGTCTAAGATACGGCCGATATTTGTGATGTCAGCTTCATCTGTCAGTGTGACATATGTCTGTGGAATCATTGTAACCTCTGCCGAAGCCATTGTGATGCCTGCCTCCTCAAGAGCAGCCCTGACTGCATCAAAATCAGCAGGTGCAGTTGTGATTTCGTAGCTGTCATCCTCATCGGCGAAATCCTCAGCGCCTGCATCGAGTGCCTGCATCATAAGGTCATCTGCATCCATATCGCACTCTTCCTTGTCGATGATGATCTGACCCTTCTCGTCAAACATGTATGATACACAGCCCTGTGTACCGATGCTTCCCTGTCCCTTTGTAAAGGCATTACGGACATTGGCCGCTGTACGGTTCTTATTGTCTGTAAGACACTTTACGATAATAGCTGTGCCTGATGGTCCATAGCCCTCATATGTAGCTGTCTCATAGTTTACACTGTTGCCGTCTCCTGCTGCCTTCTTGATACCTCTTTCGATTGTATCGTTTGGCATATTGTTGGCCTTTGCCTTGGCAACTACCTGTGCAAGCTTGAAGTTATTGGCAGGATCCGGTCCTCCCTCTTTAACTGCAACTGCGAGCTCTCTACCGATCATTGTAAAGATTTTGCCCTTTGCAGCATCATTTTTCTCTTTCTTATGCTTGATATTCGCAAATTTAGAATGTCCTGACATAATTTGTATCCTCTTTTCTACTTTTAAAAATAATCCATACCTTATAATATCATTTTTTCTCTTCCGGCGCAAGTTTCTTAATCATTACCTGCTTAATCACCTTATCCTCGACGCTCATAACAGAAAATCTGTAGCCATATGCGCTAATCACAGTCTTATCCCCCTCCTCCGGAATCTTATCCGAAAGCGATATGATAAAACCGTTAAGCGTCTCGTAGGCATCATCATCAACAGGCAGTGACAGCGCCTCCTTCACATCGGAAAACTCAGTCATGCCGTCCATTATAAATGTCTCGTCATCATTCTTTCTGATGTAGTTTTCTTCCTCATCGTGCTCATCCTCGATATTTCCGACGAGCTCCTCCAGTATATCCTCCATCGCGATAAGTCCAGATATCTGTCCGTACTCATCCACAACCATCGCAAGATGACTCTTTTTAGACTGCATCTTTTTAAACAGATCGTTGATATTTACAGTCTCTGGTATGAAGTCCACCGGCCGGATAAGCCCTTCTATGTCCTTGATACTGCTGCGGTAAACCTCATTTTTTTCAAAAAATGTAAAAGCATCCTTGATATGTAAGACTCCGATGATACTGTCAACATCGTTTTCATAGACCGGAAAGCGAGATTTGCCGGTATCTATGATAAATTCGATTGCATCGATAAAGGACATACTGCCGTCGAGGCTTACGATATTTTTGCGGTGAGTCATGATATCTTTTACTTCCTTATCATCAAACTCAAACACATTGTGTATCAGCTCTGCCTCAGATGCAAGGATTGTTCCCTGCTCATGCCCCTCCCTGACCATGGAAATAATTTCTTCCTCTGTGACATCATCATTTCCAAGTATTCCATCGAGAGTCTTTTTGTTGTTTTTCATTCCATAAAGCAATACTCCAATACACAAAAGAAGTATCACTACAAGTATTGATAAAATTATAATTGCATATAACATAATGTTTTATTATCCTATGTAATAAGTTCTAAGCTGATTTCAAGCGCCCTGTCTATTTTAAGCAATGTGTCCTCATCAAGATGGCACACCTTATCCTTAAGCCTTTTTTTGTCGATTGTGCGAAGCTGTTCTAAAAGCACAACCGAATCCTTTGCAAGCGCATACTCCTTGCAGGCAAGCTCCACATGAGTGGGCAGCTTTGCTTTATGCATCTGCGAGGTTATTGCTGCGCAGATTACCGTCGGGCTGTGTCTGTTTCCGACATCATTTTGTATTATAAGGACAGGTCTTATCCCGCCCTGCTCTGAGCCTACAACAGGCCTTAAATCAGCGTAATAAATATCTCCTCTTTGAATAATCATACACGAATACACTCCATATTATGGTATACAAAAAGTATCTCCAGATTTTTCGAGTGTATTCTTAAAAGTTACACTTTTTTAGTTTTTGTGGTAGATTCTTGGAACACGCGGTGTGATAAGACATGCAAACTCATAGTTGAATCTGCCTGAAAGCTCACCTAACTGCTCCATAGTGATTGTCTCATCCCCGTCTTTACCGAGCAGAGTAACTGCATCGCCTATTTTTACGTCAGGTATGTCTGTCACATCAACCATAAACTGATCCATGCAGACTCTGCCGCATATAGGTGCTTTTTTTCCTTTTATGAGAACCCAGCCCTTGTTTGAAAGTCCTCTTGAATATCCATCACCATATCCCACCGGGACAGTTGCTATCCTCATATGATGCTCTACCGTAAATGTGCCGCCGTAGCTTATATGCCTGCCCGGCTCAAGCTCCTTTACATAAGCAACCCTGCTGTGCAGCGACATAACAGGCTTTAGGGAGATTTTACTCTTGTCTACCTCCTCTGACGGCCACAGACCATAGAGTGTGATGCCTGCTCTTACCATATCCATATTGCACTCAGGGATTTCTACTATTCCCGCACTGTTTGAGCAGTGCTTAATCGGGATTTCAACTCCTCTTGCCTCAACAAGAGCTATCATCCTCTTAAAAAGATCAAACTGCTCAAAGGCAGGCTCCTTTGACAGCTCATCTGCCCTTGCAAAGTGAGTGAATATTCCCTCTATCATAATATTCGGCAGCTTAGCAATCTGTGCAATAATATCTGCACTTTCCTCTGTCACCTGAAAGCCTATACGGCACATGCCGGTATCTATCTTGATATGTATCTTACAGGTTTTATTCTTAGCGACAGCGATACGCGATAGCTCCTTAGCTGTCTCATATGTACATACCGCCGGGCGCACATCATTGTCCACTATCTCCTCAAACTGCTCCGGGAAGCTGAGTCCTAAAATAAGTATCGGCTTTTTCCTGCCTGCCGCAATAAGCTCCATTGCCTCGTTGCTTGTAGCAACAGCATAGCCCCACAGATACGGAAGCGGCTCCAGTACCTCTGAAACAGCCTCAGCACCGTGACCGTAACCATCAGCCTTTACGACTGCTGCCATCATTGTCCCCGGCTTTAGCTTATTGTGCATCGACTCCATATTATATAAAATTGCATCCAGATCTATATCTGCTCTGATTCTGTTAATTGCCATTTTTTTCCACCTTAATCCAAACTTTATCTAATCCATCAATAATATCACTTGCTATCATACCATAAGAGCCGGTATTGTCAAATACCATATCACCGGCAAGTCCATGAATAAATGCACCGTATGCCGCGGCCTTTTTGTTGTCACGCCACTGTACCAGAAGACCTCCCACGATACCGCTTAGCACATCTCCGCTTCCGGCTGTTGCCATACCGCAGTTGCCGGACAGATTGATAAACTTTTCGCCATCAGCCGCTGCGATAATCGTACGAAAATCCTTAAGCACACAAGTCACATTGTACAAGCCTGCAAACTCTCCTGCCACACCGATGATATCCTCCTGTATATTAGCAATGCTCTTTTTCATAAGTCTGGACATCTCGCCCAGGTGCGGAGTCACGATGACAGACATTTTATGCTCATTAAGTAAAGTCATGTTGTCTGATATGATATTAAGTGCATCCGCATCAATCACAAGAGGTATCTCTGCTGTTTTTAGTACTGTTTCAACTAACATTTTGGCATTATCAGACTTTGAAAGACCTGGACCTATCACCACTGCATCTGCCCACTCAAGCTCTGTCTCAAGCGCTTTAGCTGACGCGATATCAGTACAAAGCAGTGCTTCCGGCAAAGCACATTGGATTATTGAACGGTTGCACTCCGGCGTTATAATTTTCACAAGCCCTGCTCCGCTTTTGTATGCAGCCTTTGCCGAAAGCACCGCCGCACCGGCCATATTGCGGCTTCCTGCTATAACTAACAGTTTTCCGAAAGTTCCCTTGTTGGAGTGTGCCGGTCTGTTATCAAGCTTCTTTAAATCAGACTCATCAAGAGCCCTTACTGATGGCAGATTACCACAAAAGCTGTGGTCATCTATGCCTATAGGCACCACCTTAACCAGACCGCAATAATCACAGCCCGGCCACAGGAGAAGGCCCGTCTTCTTATAAGAAAAAGTATATGTGAAATCTGCTTTAAAAGTGCATCCCATCACATGTCCTTTATCAGAATCCACTCCCGACGGCACGTCGACCGCCACCCTGTAAGCATTTGCCTTGTTAACGGCTGAAATCACATCTGCTAAAGAGCCTTCTATGGCTCGCTTAAGCCCTGTGCCAAACAGTGCATCTATTATTACGTCACTTTTACACACACTCTCAATATCAGAGACCACCTTAAAGCCATACCTTGCGTATATATTTTTCTGCAGCTCAAAGAGCTCGCTTCCTGCCTCATCTGTGCCAAAAGCATAGTACACCATGCATCTGTATCCGGCCTGATTTAAAAGTCTCGCTATCGCGATACCGTCTCCTGCATTATTGCCTCTGCCACATATCACGGCAAACTCCTTTGATTTATCAAAACATGCAACAAGCTCCCGGACAACACCGGCCGCAGCCTGCTCCATCAGCACCACCGAAGGAACCAAAAAGACCTGTGATGTTGTATCGTCCAGAAGCTTCATTTCATTACCTGTAACAATATATTCCAATATCAATTCCCCTTATTCTCATTGTTTGCATTATCAGTATTTGCATTATTGGCATTGAAAACCATAGGATCGTCATATTCAATATCAAAAAGATCTAAAACCTTAGCGCCAAAAATATCATGAAGATACGAATAAATCTCCCTGTTGTTAATATCTCTGTTCTGTTTTCTGATTACATTTTTCTTAAGTTCAACTCTTATATTTGCAATCCAGTCGTCAATTTCTTTTGATTCCAGTTTATTTTTCTCGATCTTTTCACTGAAATAATCCATCGATAAAAGCATCAGCCTGTCATTTACAGCTTTTATATTCTTCTGGATTTCAATAAGCTCTCCCTCAATGTTGTCAGCTTTCTCATTTATCTCATCTATAAGCTGCTTATCCTTGTCACGATTTTCATCGCCGTCATCTCCCATGTTGGCAACAATATTAGACATAATTTTCGACTTAAGCTTTTTTAAATTCTTAAGCTCATTGTTGTACTTTCCCTGCAGCTTTAACAGCTCATCCAGTTCTTTTTCCGTGGCTGATATTTCGTCAGTCTTACCATGAATGGCAAAAAGTCTGTGCCACTTCTGGTCTAAAACCAGTAAAGGCACCTTTTTTCCTTTTAATGCAGCCTCAAAATCTTTTTTATCATTCATAAGACTCACCCTCTATTTATTTTTGGAGTTTTTAACAATATTATAGCTGAGCTGCATAAGGCTGTCAGACAGATGAACACTCTCCACAACCACATCTTTATTTGGAATTTCAAGATCAACATGTGCAAAATTCCATATAGCCCTTATTCCTAAATCCACAAGCTTTGACGCAATAGAGTCAGCCTTTGACTTTGGCATGGTGAGCGCCGCAATATCCACCCTGTGTGTTCTGCAATACTCATCCAGCTCACTTAGCATAAGGATTGGAATACCTCGCACACTCTTTCCTGAAAGCTCAGGATTTACGTCAAAAAGCGCTGTTATGACAAAGCCAAGCTTTTCAAACTTTACATAATTGGCGAGTGCCTGGCCCAGATTGCCTGCACCGATGATAATTATTCTATGCTCTGTATTAAGTCCCATTATCTTTCCGATTTCCTCGTAGAGAAACTGAACATTGTATCCGTATCCCTGCTGTCCAAAGCCACCGAAATTATTGAGATCCTGTCTGATTTGTGAAGCTGTCACTTTCATTCTGTGACTCAGATCATTTGATGAAATACGCTCCACTCCCTCATCCAAAAGCTCTCCGAGATATCTATAGTATCGTGGCAGTCTTCTGATAACCGCCTGTGATATTTCTTTACTCAAGTCTTATTCCTCCAATCATCAGGATATCATTTCTCTTTTAAAGACAAAAACCCAAGATTAATTATAATTTTTTGAAGGTCATCTGTCAATGTGTTAAGAATTTAACATTCAAAAATTCATAATTATCCCCGGGTTATATCTTATTCTAAGGCTAAAAACCAAATTTCAGATTAAATTGTCTTCTCAAGCTCCTCTCTGATTGCCTTGATGAAGCCTTCGCTGTTTAAAACAGTAGGATTTTCAATTGTTGTGATGAGTGCGAGATCCTTTGTCATCTTTCCGCTCTCAATAGTCTTTATGCAGGCTGCCTCAAGCTTGTCTGCAAACTCAGAAAGTGCCGGAATCTTGTCAAGCTCTCCTCTTTTTCTGAGTGCTCCTGTCCATGCAAAAATAGTAGCTACAGAGTTTGTTGAAGTCTCCTCACCCTTTAAGTGCTTGTAATAGTGTCTCTGTACTGTTCCGTGTGCTGCCTCATACTCATAGTATCCGTGAGGGGATACAAGCACTGATGTCATCATGGCAAGTGAGCCGAATGCAGATGAGATCATGTCACTCATTACATCTCCGTCGTAGTTCTTGCATGCCCAGATAAATCCACCCTCAGATTTCATTACTCTGGCAACTGCATCATCAATAAGTGTGTAGAAATATGTAATTCCAGCCTTCTCAAAAGCATCCTTATACTGTGCATCAAAGATTTCCTGGAAGATATCCTTGAAGGTGTGGTCATATTTCTTTGAGATGGTATCCTTTGTGGCAAACCATAAATCCTGCTTTGTATCAAGTGCATACTTAAAGCAGCTATGTGCAAAGCTCTCGATTGAATCATCCAGGTTATGCTGTCCCTGAATAACTCCTGAGCCCTTAAACTCATGTATTAATTCTCTGGTCTCAGTTCCGTCTTCTGCTGTAAATACAAGCTCAGCCTTTCCGGGACCAGCCACCTTCATCTCTGTTGCCTTGTACACATCACCATATGCATGACGAGCGATTGTAATTGGTTTAACCCATGTCTTTACGTTTGGCTCTATACCCTTTACAACGATTGGTGCTCTGAACACTGTTCCGTCAAGCATAGCTCTTATTGTGCCGTTAGGGCTCTTCCACATCTCCTTTAAATTGTACTCTGTCATTCTGGCTGCGTTTGGTGTGATTGTCGCACATTTTACTGCGACACCGTATTTCATGGTTGCCTTTGCTGATTCAACGGTCACCTGATCATCTGTACGATTTCGCTCCTCTAATCCCAGATCATAATACTCTGTCTTTAAATCGATAAAAGGTATTAAAAGCTCATCCTTTATCATCTGCCAGAGAATTCTGGTCATCTCGTCTCCGTCCATCTCTACAAGGGGTGTTGTCATCGTAATCTTGCTCATTCTTAAATCTCCTTTACTTAATAAGGTTTTCCCAACCAAGGTGTTCCATATTTTTCTTTGAATTGTTTATATGCTCTCTGGCGCATTTTTCTGCCAGCAGTGCGTCATGATTCTTAATTGCCTCGCATATCTGTTTATGCTCGTGAGTGGAGTTTTTGGCTCTTTTTGTCTCGCCGAGTGTCACCTTTCTCACTCTGCCGACATACTCATGATAGTCCTTTAATACCCTCATAAGCTCCTTGCTTCCGCCGGCCTCATACAGCAGCTCATGAAACCTATTGTCCAGCTCAAGAAGCTTCTTTGCATTGCCCTTTTTCTCATGAAACTCCGTGAGATAAATATTCTCCTCCATGGCCGCCATGAGCTCGTCCGATATCCTCGTTGCAGCCCATCTGGCACAAAGTCCCTCAAGCAGAGCCCTTATCTCGTATATATCCCTGATATCGTCCGTGGAAACACCCTCCACGAACGCTCCCTTATTGGGGATGATAGACACAAGTCCCTCAAGCTCAAGCTGACGCAGTGCCTCCCTCACGGGAGTCCTGCTCACTCCAAGCTCATCACCGATATTCTTTTCCTTAAGCTCATCGCCCTTTGCAAATGTTCCTGCAAGTATACCATCCCTGATATGATTGTATACTCTGGCACTCAGGCTGTAATTATCATGTGACATGTAATAATCTACCTCACTATAATACTATATTAAGCTTTTTACAGCAATCAGTAATTTGAACTACAAGCTCATTATCTGTGATGGTAGTCACACGGCCCTCGTCGTACTGCTCATCTACCCATTCCTTTATCATGGTCACAAGCTTTGAGTTCTTATCTACTTTTCTGTCATCCGGCAGGCGGTAGTAGGTGTTTATCCACAGCGCTATTCCTGCAAGTCCCGATGTATTGGACACTGCTACAAGAGGTGGTCTGTTTAAGAATTTACCTGTATCGAATATGTTGTAAATTTCCTCATTTTTGAGAAGTCCGTCAGCATGGATTCCGGCTCTCGTCACATTGAAGTTTCTGCCGACAAAAGGTGTACGGCTCGGCTGCACATATCCAAGCTCCTTCTCAAAGTACTCTGACAACTCTGTGATAACCGTTGTATCCATTCCATCGAGTGTGCCTTTAAGCTGTGCATACTCAAATACCATAGCCTCAAGTGGTGTGTTTCCGGTTCTCTCTCCGATACCAAACAGTGAACAGTTGACACCGCTTGCTCCGTAGAGCCATGCCGTAGTCGAATTGTTTACTGCCTTGTAAAAGTCATTGTGTCCATGCCACTCAATCTGTGATGAAGGCACACCTGCATGTGTGTTAAGTCCGTATATGATACCAGGAACGCTTCGAGGTATAACTGCTCCCGGGAAGTTTACTCCATATCCCATTGTATCACAGGCACGCACCTTAATCGGAATCTTGTACTCCTCCTGCAGCTTCATAAGCTCAACACAGAACGGAATAACAAAACCATATATATCAGAACGTGTGATATCCTCCAGATGGCACCTAGGGCTTATTCCTGTCTCAAGACACTCCCTGATGACTGACAGATACATATTCATTACCTCGCGTCTGGTCATCTTCATCTTATAGAAAATATGATAATCCGAACAGCTTACCAGTATACCGGTTTCCTTGAGTCCTATATCCTTTACAAGCTCAAAGTCCTTTTTGCTGGCACGAATCCACGATGTAACCTCCGGGAACTTATATCCTCTCTCGAGACACTTGTAAACAGCGTCCCTGTCCTTTTTGCTGTAGAGGAAAAACTCGCTCTGTCTGATTATTCCCTTAGGACCACCAAGCTTATGTAAATAATCATAAATGGTAACAATCTGCTCCGTCGTGTACGGTGCCCTCGACTGCTGGCCATCTCTGAATGTAGTATCTGTAATCCAAATGTCCTCCGGCATATTGTGAGGCACTATTCTGTCATTGAATGCTATCTTAGGAACTTCTGAATAAGGAAAGAGATTTCTAAAAGTATTCGGCTCATCTACATCCACGAGCTGGTAAAAATGCTCTTCAAGCTGCAGTAAATTTGTTTTTTCGTTCATCAAAACTTCTCTCATCTTCACATCTCCTGTGCTTAGTTTTATCTTTTGAATAATTGTATACAATTATACTTTTTGTGTCAATAAAAAAATTTAAATCTTAGTGTAACACTTTGTTATGTCTATCATAACCTAGAGTGTAAATAAATTTTATTGGAGGTCACTTATGAGTGATTTAGCAGCAACAAACTGTTCATGCAGCAATACAGATAACGGATGCGGATGTTCTTCGATTTTATGGATTATCCTGTTACTGTGCTGCTGTTGTGGAAATGGTAACGGAGGCTCTTTCTTCGGAGGAAACGACTGTGGAAGCGGCAATAACAGCTGTATCTGGGCTATCATCTTACTTTTCTGCTGTGGTGGCTTTGGCTGTGGAAGCAGCAATAACGGATGCGGATGTGGCTGCGGCTGCTGATTTACATTTTTACTGCGGGTCTTTTCGGCCCGCAGCTTTTTACGATTTTTCAGTATTCTTTTTTTGCCTGCGCTGCTCTTTTTCTTTGAGCTTTTCAAGGACTTTACATTCGCCCTTCACCCTGTGCTTTTTGATGCATTCTTCATCTATCTCGTATACGTCGTGACCATCTATGATAAGCATATATCTTTTTTTAATAATATATGCTGTAAACATGCATAATGTGAATCAGGTGACATATTATATAGAAATATATTTTAAAGGATTTTTATGGACGAGAACAGCCTGTTTACACCATTCGATGAAATAACCCAGACAAGGGAGCTTCAGATGCTTAAAACCATAATCCCATATATGCCGCATGACTCACAAAAGCAGATGACTCTTATGGTTCACTACATATCACTTATGAATTCAATGAGAATGATAGATTGTGCACCGGCACTTTCTGTTGCAGAGACAGAAAGTATGGCAGACAGAAGGCTTTCCATGCTCAATGCCTTAAAGAAATACTGCAGCAAAAGCGAACAGGATACGATAGACAATCTATTAAATATTTTTTCAGTTTTGGACAATAGGGAGATTTATGACAAAGCAGGAATTTTTAAATAATTTTGCACAAAAGGAAAAACCGAAAGATACAACGAGCGCCATGCCGTTTCTCATGGAAAGTATTAAGGAGGCAAAGCGTAACGGCATAGAATTTACCAAAGAAGAGGTCTATTCCATGTGCACTGAGCTAAGCAAAAACCTGCCTGAGAAAAACCGCAGGCAGGTTGAAAAGCTTTTAAAAATGCTATAGTTAATTTTTAAACGAATCTGTATTTATGCGAAGTATCTTGTCTATCGGTGCAGGCGAGTTTCCCTTGCCATCCGTGCCCTCAAGGTACTTCTCTCCCGCAGATTCAAAAATGACATACAAGCTTTTATCCACACTGTCAAGCTCCTCTGAGCCCGGCGGCATCTCTATTGTGATGTCGGGGCTGTTTGGCCTTGACGACAGAGCTATGAGTGATTTGTAGCACTTAATATACGATGACTCATTCCTGCCATAGGAGGTACTCAGATATACCTTTCCTGAGGCATCAAATGTAACGCCCTGCACTCTGGCAGGTATCGTATATGTGCTCAGGCTTGTGAGCCTGTCGTCCTTTTTGTCATAATAATATGCTACCATCTTTGACCTAAAAAGGATATTGTGAGTGGCTATCCACAGCCTGCCTCCATAGTATGTGATGCACGACGGCTTGTTTCCCACATCAAACACATCTACCACACCTGTCGCATCGATGACCTGCTTGGAATTCGCAGTGGCCATTAGAGAGATAAAATCATACGAGATGCGCTCCACAGTTGTGTCGTAGGAATTGCACACCCATACATTTTCCCCGTCAAAGGCAATTCCTCCCAGGTGACTGTTTGCATCCATGCCAAGTGTTACGAGATACTCTCCGTCCTCCCTGTCAAATACCATAAGCTCACCGAGTGAGCCCTTGTCATCAGAATAGCTTGTGATAAGCACGTATTCGTCCGTGATACAAATTCCCTGAGGACACTGTGCCTCACTGAAAATATAATTATTGAGAAAATCATTTTCCTTCGTCTCCGGCATGCCCGGAATATCTATTTCATCTATAAAATCGTAATCGCAATCCTTAAGCGCCAGTGTATGCGCTTTTTTATTACTCCTGTAATTGTAATGCTCTACGCTGTATTCATTGTTAATCGTCCTGACCCATTTGGCATATACCACATATCCATTTGCTTTTTCGTAGGTCAGAACATCCGCCTTTTTTGAAAAATGCTCATCCAGATACCAGCCATCAAATTTATAACCGTATTTGTGTGGTTCTCTTAGTCCCATGAATTTCTGCTTTGGTGTGATGTATCCACAATTATTGATATTGTTTGCCGCACCGCCCAGATTATAGTAAATATATGAAACACCATCACTTTCTGACATATTGTCAACCAGTGTATTTAGTGATGGCCCGGAAGCAAAAGAGGCAGCTTCTGCCTCTTTTATCTCCGATGCAAACACATGAGTATTGGTAAAAATCAATGTAAGTAATATAATTAATGCTATTCTACTCTTCAACTTCAACAAGCTTGCTTGCCCTTTCTTCTATCTGTTTTGCAGCCACATCATCCGGTGCCTGCTCATATCTGGCAAACTCATATGAGAATGTGCCGCTTCCGCTCGTCATTGAGCGAAGTGTGGCATTGTATCCATAAAGCTCCAGATAAGGAATATCCGCAACTATCTCCTGATATCCATTGTCTGTCGGGTTCATGCCCATCACTCGCGCACGTCTCTTATTAAGCTCACCCATCACATCACCTGTATAGCCCTCAGGCACCACTACCTTAAGAGTGGCAATTGGCTCAAGAAGCACAGGCTTTGCCTCCATAATGCCCTTTTTAAATGCCTGCTGTGTTGCCACCTTAAAGGCCATCTCTGATGAATCAACCGGATGATAAGAGCCGTCATACAGCACAGCCTTTATACCTGTCACAGGATAGGCTGCAAGAGGTCCCTTTTTCACGGACTCTGCAATACCCTTTTCAACAGCCGGGAAGAAGTTCTTCGGTACAGCTCCTCCTACGACCGTCTGCTCAAATACATATGGCGTATCCATATCACCTGACGGCTCAAATGTCATCTTGACATGTCCGTACTGTCCGTGTCCGCCCGACTGCTTCTTGTACTTATACTCTACGTCAGATTTTTTCCTGATAGTCTCCTTAAAGGCTACCTTTGGACGCATAAGCTCTATCTCCACCTTGTACTTTTCAAGAAGCTCACTTGCCACTACCTCAAGCTGCATATCACCGATACCATATAGTACAGTCTGTCCATTTTCGCTGTCATTTACACTGTTTAGTGTCAGATCCTCCATTAACAGTTTCTGTAAAGACTGGGAAATCTTGTCCTCATCGCCCTTTTTCTTTGCCTTGTAGCGCATTGCCACATACGGCTTTGATATACTTGTTCTAAGATATGTAACAGGCATATTTCTGGTGGAAAGTGAATCTGTCGTAAGAGTCTTTGCAAGCTTTGCAAGCGCTCCGATATCACCTGCATGAAGCTCCTTCACTTCCTCCACCTTACTGCCTCTCATCACATAGAGCTTTCCGATTTTTTCATCGCAGTCCCTGTGATAATTGTAAAGTACATCATCTGTCTTTAGTACGCCCGAATTAACCTTGATCAGTGAATACTTACCGATGTACGGGTCAACTATAGACTTGAACACATAAGCGCTCTTTGATTTTGCAAAATCATAATCAGCATTATACACCTCATTTGTCTTGGTGTTAATACCGGTACAGCTTCTCTTCTCAGGACTTGGCAGGTATTTCACAATATCAGCCATAAGTGTATACATGCCCCTTGCGAGAATATTTGAGCCCATGAGCACCGGCACAATAGAGCCCTCAAGCACGTTTGCACGAAGCGCAGCCCTGATTTCATCATCAGAAAACTCCTCTCCGCCGAAATATCTGTCCATGAACTCCTCACTTGTCTCAGCTACAGCTTCAACTAAAGCCTCACGACATATTCCCAGGTTCTCCTTTGAGTACTCAGGCACATCAAACTTATCCACGCCTCCGCTTTCATTCCATCTCTTTGCCCTCTGCTGGATGACATTGACATAGCCCACAAACTTCTCATTCTCTCTGATTGGCAGATGGAATGGAGCTATTTTCTTGCCGTAAAGCTCCTGCAGCTTTAACACCACATCCTTGAAGCTTGCATTGTCGATATCCATGTCCGTCACGAAAATCATCCTCGGCAGCTTGTATTTCTCGCATATCTCCCATGCTCTTTTTGTGCCTGTCTGTATGCCTGCCTTGCCTGAAACCACGATGATTGCAGCATCTGCAGCCGATACAGCTTCTTCAACCTCTCCCACAAAATCAAAAAAACCAGGAGTATCGAGAATATTTATTTTGACATTATCCCACTCTATCGGTACAACCGATGTATGTATAGAGAACTGACGCTTTATCTCTTCTTTGTCAAAATCGCTGATAGTGCTGCCATCCGCTACAGTGCCCATTCTGGTGGTCTGTCCTGCCAGATATGCCATAGCTTCCACGAGTGATGTCTTGCCACAGCCGCTATGGCCTAAAAGCACGACGTTTCGAATCTTCTCAGTAGTGTAAACATTCATTTCAAGTACCTCCCTGACATTATTATAGTATGTAAACATTGTACTAATATTTTATATAATTTACAACACTTTTATGCAATCTGACGATTATTTTTTTATTGTTATATTGGAATAAATATGCCAATAATTTATTGCTTTATAGTGTTAAATTGGATATAATATATTGTAAATATTCCGAATCACTACAATGCGATTTTGAGAATGTGCGTGGGGTGATTCTGAATAGTTACAATAAAGAATTAGGAGATACACATAAATGCATTTTGATAAAGTTGGCTTTATAGGGCTCGGTCTGATTGGCGGCTCGATAGCCAGAAAAATGAAAGAAAATAATCCAAAGGTCTCAATTATCGCAACAGCCGGGCATCAACAGACCATAGAGGATGCCTTTGGGCTTGGCCTGATAGATAATAATGAGCTTTTAGAGCTTAACTCTTTTAAAGACTGCGACGTAATCTTTCTGTGTGCACCGGTAAACAAAAATATCGAATATCTCACACAGCTTAAGGATATCATAAAGGATGACTGTATCATCACAGATGTAGGCAGCACCAAAACTCAGATTCACGAAAAGGTTATAGAGCTTGGCCTTGAGCGCAATTTTATCGGCGGTCATCCTATGACCGGCTCTGAAAAAACAGGCATACTCAATTCAGACAAGCAGCTTTTGGAGAACGCCTACTATATTATCACTCCTACTGCTGCAACTACTGAAGAAAATCAGAATGATTTCAAACAGTTTGTACTTTCACTGGGCTCGATAGCTCTCATTTTAGACTACAGGGAGCATGATCATGCTACCGCAGCCATCAGCCACCTGCCACATATGATTGCATACTCTCTTGTCAATCTGATTGAGCATATTGACTCCGAAAAAGAGACCATGAAAACTATCGCTGCCGGAGGCTTCCGCGATGTGACACGTATCGCTGCAAGCTCCCCTGTCATGTGGGAAAACATATGTGAGTCCAACAAAACACAGCTGCTCTCACTCATGGACCAGTATGAAGCCAATTTCCATAAGCTTCGCGAAATAATTGCAGAGGGCAGTTCTCAAAAGATGATTGATTATTTCCAGGATTCAAAGAATTACAGGGATTCACTCACACTTCCCGGTGCCAAAATCCGCAAGGATTTCCACGAAGTATTTGTCGATATTGCCGATGAGGCAGGCGGTATTGCAGTACTTGCAAGCCTTTTAGCCTTCAACGGCATCAGCATCAAGAATATCGGCATTATAAACAACCGTGAGTTTGAGGAGGGTGTACTGCGCATAGAGTTCTATGACGAAGATGCTCTTGAATCGGCTATCAGCGTACTTAAAGAAAGAAACTATACTATTCACCGCAGATGATTTATCCTGTTATATGGTTTTAATACCAAAAACAAAGAGCCGTAAAACGAATTTGATTCGTTTTACGGCTCTTTTTATACCGTCCAATGCAGCACTGTTTACAAATAAGCAAAAAACCAATAACACTTTATTAATAGACGCTCTCCTCAAGTACCTCATAGAAATTCTCAAAAGTCTTGCGGCAGCAATAAGGGTCTATTATCTCAACCCCCTCTGCCTTAAGCCCCGGCAAAGTAAATGACATGGCTACGCGATGATCGTCATACGTTTTAATTTTACAAGGCTTAATACACTCTGCCGGATAAATCCTTAAGCCATTTTCAGTTTCTTCAACCCTCACACCTAATTCCGCCAGGTTTTCCTCGATGGCATTTATCCTGTCACACTCCTGCAGACGGATATGCGAAATGCCTTTTATCCCTACAGGCTCCTTTGCAAACGGTGCAATCGCAGCAAGAGTCAGCGCCTGATCTGAGAATGTTGACAAATCCCAGCTTCCGCCATGTATATGAGCATTCTTTGGTGGCATACACACTATGCCGTCTGCCTCATCGGAAATTGTGCAGCCCATATCCGCAAGCACATCAAGAAATGCCACATCTCCCTGCAAGCTGTTTTGGTGTACCCCCATCACCTTTGACTTAACATGTAAAAGCGGGCTCATTGCATAAAAATAGCATGCAGCCGACACATCCGGCTCTATATCATAGTCTAAGCTTTCATACGCCGCTTTCTTAGGGATAATAAAGCTGTTATTCTTTTTGTCCTGCATCACATCGAGCCCAAACTGCTTCATCATAAGACGCGTCATCTCAACATATGCCATACCATGCGTTCCTGTGACATTAATCGTAAAGTTCTTTTCCATCACCATAGCCGAGATAAGAAGGGCACTCAAAAACTGGCTGCTCTTGTCTACGTTTATATCAACAGTATCAGCATACTCCCCTGTATTTCCGATGGTAAAAGGAAAATGATATTCGTTCTCATCATACTCAATATGGGCACCCAGCTTTTCAAGCGATACAAGCAGATCCTTCATAGGACGCTTCTTCATCTGCTCAGAGGACACTATATGGTATCTGCCCTTTGACAGTCCAAGAAGAGCTGTAAGAAAACGTGCAGCGGTACCTGCACTTCCCACATCTATCTCAGCTTCATTCTTTGGTATCCTGCCTCCAAAGCCTGTTATTGTTATTTCTCTTTTATCCTCATCCACCAAAACCGGAAATCCAAGACGAATCAGTGCATCTATAAAATGTCTCGAATCATCACTAAAAAGACACCCTTTTAAAACGCTGCGCCCGCTTGCGAGTGCAGCGATTAAAAGGGCCCTGTTTGTGATACTCTTTGAGCCAGGTACACTGGTTACTATATCATGTGGATGATTTACTTTTTTTACTTTATAAATCATTGAAAATCTGATAAATATCAATCTTGAGTGCATCAGTGTCTGTCATACCGATAAACACAGCACCATAGTGATATACTCCTTCTTCACTGTCTGTTCTTCGTACAATCTCGACAACCGCATCCACAACCTCCTTGGTCCAAATTTGGATCTTGGTGTCATAATATGTATGTATATCAAGAGGTACCTTTGCATTAAATCCTATACCGCTTCTGGAAATATCTGTGACATCCACATGACAATACTTAAGTGTTGTCACTCCGTCCTCATCCAGCCGCTCTAACTGTACCGATACATCAATGTCAAGTCTTTTATGTCTTCTCTTTTCTTCCATTCACTTTACCCCATCTATTATATTATTGACTAAGGGAACAAATTACCCTCAAACAACATATTAGTATATATGACTGATTTTTACAAGTAAAATTTATTCAGCTGCCTCATCGTCCATATGCATATCGTTCGTTATAAACATCGCATCACCAAAGCTGAAAAACCTGTATCTTTCCTCTACAGCCTCTTTGTATGCATTGAGGACATGCTCTCTGCCTGCTAATGCTGACACAAGCATGACAAGTGTAGACTGTGGCAGATGGAAATTTGTAATCAGACAGTCAATCACCTTAAAGCTGTATCCCGGATAAATAAAGATATCCGTCCATCCGCTGCACTCTTTTAGCATGCCGTTTTCATCGGATGCTGCCTCTAAGGTACGAGTGCTTGTAGTGCCGACAGATATTATTCTACCGCCATTTTTCTTTGCATTATTAATCTTGTCTGCAGCCTCCTGTGACACCATGTAAAACTCAGAATGCATATGGTGATCAAGCACATTATCCACCTTTACCGGTCTGAAGGTACCAAGCCCCACATGTAAAGTCACCTCTGCAATATCTACCCCCTTATCTTTTACCTGCTGTAAAAGCTCCTTTGTGAAATGCAGTCCTGCCGTAGGCGCAGCGGCTGAGCCGTCATACTTTGCATATACTGTCTGGTAGCGGTTCTTGTCCTTTAGCTGATGTGTGATATACGGAGGCAGCGGCATCTGTCCGAGCTTATCAAGTATCTCCTCAAAAATACCCTCATAACTGAACTGAATCAGCCTGTTTCCATCATCAACCACATCTATTACTTCACCTGTTAAAAGTCCGTCACCAAATATAATCTTTGTGCCCGGCTTTGCCTTTTTACCCGGCTTTACAAGAGTCTCCCATACGTCATTTTGTCTGCGCTTTAGAAGAAGTATCTCTATCTTTGCCATAGTGCCTTCCTTCACGCCAAAAAGACGTGCAGGAATTACCTTTGTATTGTTGAGCACAAGGCAGTCGCCCGGTCTTAAATATTTAACAATCTCCTTGAACACATGATGGCTGACTTCTCCTGTCTTCTTGTCAAGCACCATGAGTCTTGAGCTGGAGCGGTCCTCCAGAGGATCCTGTGCTATCAGCTCCTCCGGAAGATCATAATCAAAATCTTTTACGTCCATAATTTTCCTATTCCTAACACTATACTAACGTCTAACCACGAAGTGTGATACCTGCAGTCTCTTTAAGATGAGCAAGTATATCCTTTACAAAGCCCTCGACCTTCTTAGTCTTAAGCTCCTCATCCTTTGGTGTAAATACTACACTGTACGCCATGCTCTTCTTATTCGGAGGAAGCTGTACACCCTCGTAAACATCAAACAGTGTAACATCTGAGACATAATCACAGGCTTCCCTGATACCGTTTTCAATCTGCTCACATGTAATATCCTTGTCCACAACAAAGGCAAAATCTCTCTTCTCATCATCAAATTTTGAGATTGGAGTAAATACTCTGTCCTTTCCATACCACTGTGAAAGAACTCTTAAGTCAAGCTCCATTACATATGCCGGTACTCTCATATCAAGCTCATCGCATATCTCATATCTTACCTGACCGAGATATCCGACCTTTTGACCGTCACAGAATACCTCTGCGGTCTGATATGGATGAAGGAATGGCTTTTGAGCCGGCTTGTATGTAAACTTCACATCAAGCGCATCTGCTACAGTCTCAGCCAGTCCCTTTATAGTAAAGAACGATTCATCCTCACCGAATACGCCTGCGCAAAGTGTCTCTCTCTCATCCGGATACTCTGTAAGCGGAAGCTCCTTTGCGATAAAGATATTTCCAAGCTCAAAGATTCTTCCCTCCAGGATACCCTTCTTCTGATTTCTTGCTATGGCATAAAGCATCTCAGAAGCAAGTGTTGTTCTCATAAGCGAGAGGTCAACATTGATTGGGTTTATAAGCCTGATAGCATGTCTTTCAGGTGCATCCTCCGGGAATCTGAGCAAATCAAGATCAGCAGGTGAGAAGAATGAGTAATGTATTCCCTCATACGCGCCTGCTGCACAGAGCACCTCTTTTATCTTGCGCTCTGTCTGCTGTCTAAGGTTGAGTCCTCCGAGTGTAACCTGTGCCGTAGGCATGAATGCAGGAATGACATGATCATAGCCATACATACGGATAACCTCCTCGGCCACATCCGGATAATCCTCCATATCCTCACGATATGCAGGAATCATGAGTGTCAGCTCATCACCGCTTACAACCGGTGCAAAGCCTAAATTTGTGAGTATTCTCACGATATCCTCTGTAGGAACCTCTATTCCAAGCACACCATTAACCTTTGCAATAGAAACCTTCATCTCTTTTGGCTCAAGCGAATTTCCTGTAGTCACCTCAACGTGAGTTGAAGAAACCTTACCACAGCCAAGCTCCTCCATCAGGTGAAGCGCTCTCTTCATGGCCATGGCTGTTGTGTACTCGTTTACACCCTTTGAGTAAAGTGCACTCGAATCAGATGACTGCCCCAACGCACGTGAGCTCTTTCTGATATTGTCTCTTGCAAATTTTGCAGACTCAAACATTACCTCTGTGGTTCCGTCGTTAATCTCAGAGTTTAAGCCGCCCATGATACCGGCGAGCGCAACTGGCTTCTTTCCATCACAGATAACCAGGTTATTGCTGTTTAACTCAAATTCCTTCTCATCAAGTGTAACAATTTTCTCTCCATCGTTTGCACGTCTTACTACAATCTCATCTCCCTCAAGGTATGAGTAATCAAAAGCATGCATTGGCTGTCCGAGCTCTTTTAAAACAAAGTTAGTGATGTCTACCACATTTGAGATAGAGCCTATTCCAACAAGTGCAAGACGCTTTCTCATCCATGCCGGTGACTCAGAGATTTTTACATCATGCACATAGTGAGCTGTGTAGCGAGGGCAGATGTCCTGTGCCAGGACAGATACCTTGAAATTTTCCTTCTTCACATCATCAGCAGTATAGTCAAGTGCAGGCTCCTTAAGCTCTTTTCCCAAAACAGCAGCAACCTCTCTTGCCATGCCATATATACACTGGCAGTCAGGTCTGTTTGCTGTGATTGCAATATCAAAAATCCAGTCATCAAGGCCGAGGATAGGTTTTACATCATCTCCAGCCTTAGCATCCTCAGGTAAAACCAAAAGTCCGTTGTAGCCTGCACCCGGATAGAGGTCCTCATTTAAGCCAAGCTCTACGCCTGAGCATAACATTCCATATGAATCATATCCACGCAGCTTGCCCTGCTTTATCTCCATCACGCCCTCTATTGTAACGTGATCCTTTGCTGTGGCATATACTGTTGCGCCGATAAGTGCAAGAGGATATTTGCCCCCTGCCTTTACATTGTCCGCTCCACAGCAGATCTGGAATGTGCCATGTGCTCCGGCATTTACCTGACACAGGCTCAGGTGTGTCTCAGGAATCGGCTCACATTTTTCTACAAGGCCGACTACTACGTTTGAGATATCCTTTCCCACCTCATATGATTCCTCAACCTCGAAACCACATGAGAATAATTTTTCCTCTAACTCCTTTGGTGTTACATCTATATCTACATAATCTTTTAACCAGCTAAGTGGTGTTAACATAATTTTTGCCTCCTGTTATATATTCAAGAAAAATGAATCTAGTTGTCATCAATCTGGTCTAATACCCTAAGGTCTGACTCGAATAAAAGCTTGATGTTGTTAATTCCGTATTTGAGCATTGCAATACGCTCAAGACCGATACCAAATGCAAAACCACTGTACTCATTTGTGTCTATGCCACAGCCCTCAAGCACCTTTTTATTTACTACGCCTGCACCAAGCACCTCAATCCAGCCTGTGCCCTTGCATAAAGAGCAGCCCTTGCCATGGCACTGGAAGCAGCTTACATCAACCTCTACAGACGGCTCTGTAAATGGGAAGTATGAAGGACGAAGACGAGTTGTGACATTCTTTCCGAACATCTTCTTTGCAAGCTGGTCAAGCATACCCTTTAAATCGCAGAGTGTGATGCCCTTATCTACCACAAGACCCTCCATCTGTGTGAACATAGGAGAATGTGTCGCATCATCATCCGAACGGAAAACCTTACCCGGTGAAACAACCTTGATAGGTGGCTTCTTTGCTTCCATAACGTGAATCTGTCCTGCTGAGGTCTGTGTACGAAGTAAGAACTCAGGTGATAAGTAGAACGTATCCTGCATATCACGGGCCGGATGATCCTTTGGAGTATTTAAAGCTGTGAAATTATAGTAATCATTCTCGATTTCAGTTCCCTCGTAAACCTCAAAGCCCATAGATGTGAAAATCTCCGAGAGCTGGTCCTTTACCTGTGTTACAGGATGAAGATTACCCTTTTTGCTTCTCTTTGCAGGCATAGTGACATCTATTTTCTCGCTCTCATACTTGCGCTTAAGTGCCTCTGCCTCAAATTTCTTAACCTTCTCATCAAGAAGCTTCTCAACTGCCTCACGTGTCTCATTGACCCACTGACCTACCTTTGGTCTCTCATCAGGAGCAACATCCTTCATGCCCTTTAAGACTGCTGTGAGCTCACCCTTCTTTCCAAGAATTGCAGCACGCACATCATTTAATTTTTCAAGACCGTCAGCCTTATCAATTTCAGCAAGTGCTTTTTCTCTGATCTGTTGAATTTTGTCTCTCATCGAATTTCACCTCATAATATTTTTCTTAATTTGCATAAACTCGTAACTTTAAGCTTGAATTCGCCGTTTATGCGATAAAAAACGCCCCTGCATGGCTATTAAACCATGCAGGGACGAAAATTCCGCGATACCACCCTGATTTCCATTGAAGAAATATGCAATGGACTCTCATTGATATGTGTAACGTACATAACACGTCATGAACTACTGTGCTTCATCCATGCAGCTTCAGTGTGAACTTCAATCAATAGCCTTTTTGTAAGACTGCTTTCAGCCGATGACAATCTCTCTCTGGTCAAAGTACTATAATCTACTATGCACCTTCATTGCTTTTATTATATATAGCTGCGACATATATATCGCAAATGCTTATTTCTTAATAACACATAAGTCATTTTAGCACAATCTCTATATTTTGCAAGTAGAAAATTTTTCTATTTTCTTTATATTTTATTTCTAAGCCCCTTAGGATAATGGTTTTTAACCTGTGCACCATTCACCTTGCCCCAGCCGGCCGGATATCCATCTACACATACAAGTGCCCAGCCCTTTTTGCATTCAGCCGCCTGCTCATCAGATAACATAACTGACTGACCATTGAAAAAGCCGATAGTCTGCGGATTGTCACATGTAAGCTTTACTACGTTTTTAGCATCATTTAGCTTAAGTGCAAGTGCCAGCGAATGCGACGGCTCAAAGCGCTGTTTTTTAAACTCTCCTATATGAAGCCCAGCTCGCTGCACCTTAAGCCCTTTAATATCAACTTCCATATCAGGCAGCCTGTAGAGCTGCTCCCCAAACATGACAAGCCTTGAGTTTTTTATCCATGCTGCCATATCCTCTGAAATGGTCTCATCAAGAAACTCTGAGAGAAGCTTCATATTTTCTTTTGTAAGAGCCGGCTTCGTTTCATTTTTCCTGTTCTTACTATTTTTGTTCTTTTTGGTTTTCCTGTCAGCTTTAAGGTCTGTGTCCACACAGCCTCTTCTCACAAGCTTTGCCACAAAATGTCCCTCTCCGTCCACCTTATGCGGCCAGAAGCGCTCCATTTCTTCAAGTGTAAAATCAGGATGTCTCTCCAAAAAATACTCAATTACATCCTCATTTTCTTCCTTCGAGAAGGTGCATGTGCTGTATACTATCACGCCTCCCGGCTTAAGCATCACAGCAGCATTATCCAGTATTTCCTTCTGCCTTTCCGCACAGATTGCCACATTTTCCATGCTCCACTGCTCTATTGCCTCAGGCAGCTTTCGAAACATTCCCTCTCCTGAGCAAGGTGCATCCACCTGTATAGCATTAAAAAAGCCTGGGAAATGTGAAGCAAGCACAAAGCTGTCCTCATTTGTCACAATCGCATTTTTGATTCCCATACGCTCTATATTCTGCGACAAAATCCGGCTTCTTTGTGTATTAATCTCATTTGATACCAAAAGTCCGCTGTCTCCTAAATATGTGGCAAGCTGTGTGCTCTTTCCGCCGGGTGCCGCACACAGGTCAAGCACTCTCATACCCGGCTTTGGAGCTAAAAGTGCAGCCGCCGACATGGCACTTGGCTCCTGTATGTAGTAAAGCCCCATCTCATGATACGGATGCTTTCCCGGACGCACATTCTCATCAAAATAATATGCCTCATTTGCCCACGAAACCCTTTTATCTGAAGAAATTCCAAGTACATTCAATATCCGCATTATTTCTTCAGGGCTTTGCACTTTTAAGGTATTGAATCGGAGCGCCTGAAATCTGTTATTGTCATAGCTGTATAAGAAATCATCCCACTCATTGCCCAGAAAGGCCTTCATCTTTTTTTCAAACTCTATCGGTAAATTCATTATCAAATCCTCTTGTTTTCTTACGAAATAATTACAATGTATCTTACTATCACACACATAGTCATGTATCTAAGCACTTCGATATTACCACATTTCTACTATCCATGCTATCAATTTTTTTTAACGTAAAAATTCACCTTTAAATCGGCTATAGTGACTGCTAAATATAATAAAATCCCGAAAGTTATAATAATTGAGGCATATCACTGCTCACTACGTACACTGCTTATATCCACCACTGTCACATCCTTATAATAATATCCGATTATATCCTTATAGCCGCTTCCTGCCTTTGCCAGCTTGTCTGCCCCATACTGGCTGAAGCCTATTCCATGGCCGAAGCCTCCGCCGGACAGTGTATAGTGACCATTTGCACCGGCACTCACACTAAAGCAGGCGCTTGGTATCATCGACATATTCTCCCTCACAGAGCCATCGTTTAATGTAACTTTTTTCTGATAATGCCCTAACGCCTTTCTTATATCATTCTCCGCCGTAAAGGTCTGCGATTTGTTTCCGTAATTTATTGTGAGTGAAAGTACATAACCAACATCCGACGTCTTATCGACAGAAACACCTGTTGCTGTGCCGTACTGAGGATCATTGTATGCCGATAAATCAAGCTCCGAGGTCCATCTGTAGTATGGCGAATTGTCATCCACCGACTCCACCTTGTGTATGAAATCCGGTGTACTCGAAGACCATACCTCCATATCCTCGGTTTTTCCGGCAGACGTAGAAAAATAATAACATGTTATTAAGCTCCTTCCGCATGAGACAACCTGTCCTGCCGTAGCTTTTACAGCCTCATCGGTCGACTGCTTTGTTTCTGAAGCGTTATAGACCTGAAAAGCTGTGGTATTGTCAATATTTGCTCCGTATAACGCATACTGTGTATTTTTCATCTGTGAATATACAAAGGTTCTTGCGCAAACAGCCTGAGCCTTAAGCGCCTCTGCATCAAATGTAGACGGCATCTCCGACGGCAGCACATAGCGCACATATGTCTCCACATCGACTGTATTCACCGCCACAATACCTTCCTCTGTCCCGATAAACTCAAATGAGCCCGGATAGCTCTTACCGTTTATGCTGACATAATTGTCCGCTGAGCTCACCTTTATCCGGCTTTTTTGCACATTTGCCATATATGCACCCACATCGTCAATAGCATTGATTCCACAGTCAGCATCATCCACATAAATGTTAGCTGCGGCAGCTGCCGCAATTGTTGGAAATGCATCCTTTCCATCGTTTTTTATAAGCACTCTTATGTATGTAAGGTCAGGTACCTGTCTTCTGACAATGGCACATATCCTGCCGGAATCAAGTATGTAAGAAAGTGTTTCACTTCCGATTATCAGGTCAGAAACCGCTATTTCCTTAGGTGAAGTGCCTGTCTCATCATACACCGGCAGCTTGTCTGACTGCATTGGAATGTCACCCTGCCCTGCAATCTGCATGGTACCGTCTCCGTACGACAGCATTACACCTGATATATCATCCGGCTTTATCTGTATCTTTTTGACCTTAGAGCCACTGATTTCAATATCACAGACACCTGTAAAGTTCTCTTCCATGATACCCTTTGCCCTGTATAGATCTCCATCACATATGAAAATCAGCCTTCCATCGTCATTTGACACAATATATGCATTCTCATACACCATATCCTTCGTCACAGCCCTCGCCTGTTTTACAAGTGTCCCTTTTTCCTTTTGTACCATAACAATTGCAAAAACAATAACCACGCATACCATGGTTATCGCAAGCATTATCCAGACTATCTGATTCGGCTTTTGCCGTCTTCGTCTTCTATTTGCCAAATTTCTGTTCTCCTTAACACCCAAATAGTGGTTACTGCTCAAAAAATGGGAGCTGCAAAAACAGCTCCCTTTATCATCTGTACCTAAGAATCCTTTGTGCTTTAAAAATCTTTTGTATCTCATAAAGCTTTTGTACGTCCGGAGTTCTTTTGTACATTATTATTCTTTTGTAAGAACCCAAAATGCCGGCCCTGTAATTTAGACTCCTAGCGCTCTTGCTAGGTGGGTAACCGCAGTCTGCCTTCTGCCTTCCGCTGCATAATGACGGCCTGACATCCAACAGCTCATATAGGAATCCCGTTTAAAGTAAATGTAGGTTCTAAATACACAGGGTTGTCGAACATCTCAGGTATCTTTGTAAATTCATTATACTTTATTATGTCTCATGTTGCAATGCAAAATTCATGTTAGAATTTAACAAATTTTTCTCTGGCATTTCGTAACATATTTGAAAACCAGATAATTACTGCGACGAATATAATCATCTCCACATATGACCAGTACGGTATTTTTTTGAGGCAATCCGAAACTATCGCAACTATACTGATACCAAAAATCACAATGCCGAATACAAGCGACTTTGGATAAATATAAGCTATATATCCGGCCGTATCCTTTATCTTTTTCATCTCATCCTCAGCCACAAAGGTGCTTTCAATTTTGCCGCTTTTCTTCATTCGTAGTGACACAAATATTATGTAAATTCCTAATATCAGCGTGACCGCATCTATTATAATAAAATAGTTCATGCTTCTTTCTCCTGTATTTTTATTTATTATTCCTAAATAGTTATCACGGATCTTATATATACAAAAAATATGTAAAATCACCAAAATTAGTATAACCTCATGTAAGGAAAAAATAAATGGTAAATAAGTCCCAACTATTTCTTGAATTTCTATTATTAATGTAGTAAAATATATTTATATTTTCAAGGGGAAGGAGTTTTAAAATGCAACTTGACGATTTAAAAATACTTATATGCGATGATTCGATTCTCGCAAGAAAACAGATGAAGGACATAATCAATTCCATTGGTTCACCGACTATCATTGAGGCGGCAAACGGACAGCTCGCCATTGATATGTACAAGGAGCATAAGCCAAATCTCACATTTATAGACATTGTAATGCCAGTAAAGGACGGAAATGCCGCTATCTCAGAAATTATGGAGTATGACAGCAGTGCTACCATCTTCGTTGCATCATCTGTCGGCACACAGTCCGAGCTTAAAAAGGCTCTTGCTGCCGGAGCATGTGACTTCATTCAGAAACCAATCGACAAGGATCAGGTCATAAGTCTGATTAAGAAGCACATAGGAGGAAATTAATATGTATACTCAATTTTTTGGCAATTTTCTCCTATCAAAGGGGTATATCACTAATGAGCAGCTTTTTGACGCACTCAAAGAAAAAGCACAAAAGCACGCAAAGCTTGGTACTCTTGCCATCCACTCAGGGCTTATGACAGCTGCCGAGGTTGATTCAGTAATAGTCGAGCAGACCCATCAGGACAAGAAGTTTGGTGAGCTTACAATAGAAATGGGCTATCTGACAGACGAGCAGGTAAAGGAGCTCTTAAACATCCAAAGCCCTGACTTTCTTCTTTTAGGACAGATTCTTTTAGACAAAGGCATAATTGACAATACCACTCTCGAAAAGAGTATACATGATTACCGCAGTGAGAATGCTATTTCCGATCTTGACATGGTACTCGAGGATAAGGACAGTATAAATCATCTGATAGGTCATTTTTTTGCCAATACAGGCATAGATCCTTCTGCCATTGACATTATGTATCTTGAGCTTTTATTTAACAGCTTTATCCGATTTGTCGGTGATGACTACACTCCGCTCTCTGCCGAGATATGTGACAGCTTTAGTGCGGACTGCATGGTACGTCAGGACATCGAGGGCAGCTATGCCATATCTACATACATAGGCATGAGTCAGACAACAGCCATCAATTTTGCATCACGCTATGTAAATGAATCATTTTCAGTATACGACGAGTATGTACAGGCATCTCTCGATGATTTCCTGAACCTGAACAATGGACTGTTTCTGGTCAACTGTTCAAATGATCAGGCACTTGAGCTTACTCTCACTGCACCTGAGCATTTTGATGGACAGACACGCAGCTTCAATAAAGCCTGCAAGCTCAAGCTGTTATACCCTTTCGGAGCCATTCACTTTATTATTGAATTCTAATATCTCTGCAAGGCCGTTTCAGTAATCTGATAATTATTTACTCTATAATTAGAGCACAAAAAGAACATCTGCAATCAGCAGATGTTCTTTTATGTTGCGCTATATATAATTATATATTAAACAAATTACAATTATGTGATTAAATGGGCAAAAGGTAACATTATATTATTACTGCACACCGAGCATTTTCTTAACAGTGTTTTCCATCTGATCCACATCACAGACTGTGTTGTGAAGGATCTTTGCATCCCTGATTTCCTCAATGGCATTTGGTACCTTAACGTTGCCAAGCTTTGAAAGCTCATCGACAAGCTCAAAGTCTGTCATTGAATCGTACTTAGGATCAATTGCATCCATCACACTTCTTGTGAATTTGAATGGACTTGCTGTAGATGCGATAACAGTCTTTGTGGCTGTATCACCTGTAGCATCCTTATACTTGCTATATACACCTGCTGCAACTGCTGTATGAGTATCAATAATGTATCCTGTATCCTCGTAAAGCTTTTTGATAACCTCAGCGGTTTCCTTCTCACTTGTGTAATTTCCATAGAAGTCAGAAAGCTTTTCCTTCATCTCAGGTGTTACAGTGTATTTGCCATCCTTAGCAAGCGAAGCCATAAGCTGAGCATTCTTATTTGCATCATTTCCTGCGATACGGTAAATGAGTCTCTCAAGGTTTGAAGAGATGAGAATATCCATGGATGGTGAATTTGTGAGGATAAACTCTCTGTTTTTATCATACTCTCCTGTTGTGAAGAAATCGTAAAGCACCTTGTTCTCGTTTGAAGCACAGATAAGCTTTGCAACAGGAAGTCCCATATTCTTTGCATAAAACGCTGCAAGTATATTTCCAAAGTTTCCCGTAGGAACAACGATATTTATCTTCTCATCCTTTGCGACAGCTCCCTGTGCAAAAAGCTTTGAGTAAGCATATACATAGTACACAATCTGTGGTACAAGGCGACCTATATTGATTGAGTTAGCGGATGAGAACTGATAGCCTGCGGCATCCATCGTCTCTGCAAGAGCCTTATCATTGAACATAGCCTTTACTGCTGACTGTGCCTGGTCAAAGTTGCCGTGAATACCCACTACATGAGTATTAGCACCCTTTTGTGTAAGCATCTGCTTCTCCTGAATCGGGCTGACACCATTCTTTGGATAGAAAACGATAATCTGTGTCCCCTCAACATCAGCAAAGCCTGCCATAGCTGCCTTTCCTGTGTCTCCTGATGTGGCTGTTAAAATGACAATTTCGTTTTTAACATTGTTTTTCTTTGCAGATGTGATAAGTAAATGAGGCAGAATGGATAATGCCATATCCTTGAAGGCTATTGTAGAGCCATGGAACAGCTCAAGGTAGTAAGCCCCGTCAGCAAACTTAAGCGGTGCAATCTCAGTAGTATCAAACTTGCTGTCGTATGCCCTGTTGATACAATTTTTAAGCTCTTCCTCTGTGAAATCCGTAAGGAAAAGCTTCATAACCTCATATGCTACCTGCTGATATGACATCTTAGAAAGCTCCTCAACAGAAACATCAAGTGCCGGAATGCTCTCAGGTACAAATAATCCTCCGTCATCGGCAAGGCCCTTAAGGATAGCCTGTGAAGCTGTTATTTTCTTTTCACTGTTTCTTGTGCTTGAATATAATAAATCCATTTTTTACCTCATTTCTCTTTTTATCTCTAAATCCATATTGCTACATCTCTATATGCAGACAATTATTATCCTTTATAGTATAATAAATTTCATATATCAAATCAATAACAAAAATGCTACAATAATATATATATGATTAAAAATATATGTGAAAGGAACACAAATTATATCTATGCTCCAGGGAGTTTACACCGCTGTCAGAAAAGACGGCACCATTTACTACAGGTCCAACATCACCTACAAAAGCAAACACATCAGTCTCGGAAGCTTTGACAGTGAGCTTTCTGCAAGCCGCGCCTATGCCACTGCATCGACAATTTTATTAAAAGAAACAAACAGCATAGAGGACTCTTACTTTCACACCCATGCACTTGCATTTGATAAAATTGTAACTCTTATTAATTTCCGTGATAACGGAATGTACATCAAAACCCCAATATACCTGCGCAAAAACTATTTCAGCTACTATCTGGATATATCACATGAGCTGAAATTCGATATAGATGATTTGTTTTACTACTCTGAGCATCGCATATTAAAACGCCAGGGACATCTGTACGTCAACGACTACGGCATGCAGGTCACCCTGCTTAGCCGCTATGGCATACAGCCTCATGCTGTTTGCGGACGGGACTATGTATTTGTAAACAACGATTCAACCGACATGCGCTACGAAAACATCAAGCTGTTAAATCCATACCATGGTGTAGAGATTGTCAAAACTGCAGGGCTCGACAAATATAAAGCTCGCATACACATAAACGGCAATTTTGTCATAGGAACCTACAACACAATCGAAAAGGCCGCTATTGCATACAATAAAGCTGTCGATATGGCTCATGCACATGGCATAGAAAAAAACTATCCCGAAAACTATATCGAAAGTATATCAGGCAAGGAATACGCGGATATTTACACTTCTGTGACAGTTTCCGATAAATATTTGCAGTATCTGCAGCAATTTGATTTATAGAACGCATATCCCACAGTTTGCATATTACCATTACTTTTAATATTGTACTAAAAACTCCCGCGGTTATATAACCTCGGGAATTTTTATAATTACTTCTGATTTATATAGTTTACAAGTCCCTCGCAGTCGATAATCTTCTGCATGAACGGTGGGAAGGCCTGTCCCTTAAACTTCTCTCCTGTTGTCTCATCTGTGATGATACCGGAATCAAAGTCCACTGTCACCTCATCACCGGCATTTATTGCCTTTGCTGCCTCAGGGCACTCGATAATAGGAAGGCCTATATTGATTGCATTTCTGTAGAAAATTCTTGCAAATGTCTCTGCGATAACACAGCTTACGCCGGCAGCCTTGATGGCAATCGGTGCATGCTCTCTTGATGAACCACAGCCGAAGTTCTTGTTGGCTACCATGATATCTCCGGCCTTTACATTATTTACAAAATCCTTATCGATATCCTCCATGCAGTGTGTTGCAAGCTCCTTAGGATCAGAAGAATTCAGATATCTTGCCGGAATGATTACATCTGTATCGACATTGTCTCCATATTTAAATACACAACCGTGTGCTGCTTTCATTGTGATTCCTCCAATCTTTACATAACATCCTTTGGTCCTGAAATCTTACCTGTGATGGCACTTGCCGCTGCAACAGCAGGGCTTGCCAGATAAACCTCAGAATCCACATGACCCATACGTCCGACAAAGTTACGGTTTGTGGTAGATACGCATCTCTCGCCCTCAGCGAGCACTCCCATGTATCCGCCAAGACATGGTCCGCAGGTAGGTGTGCTCACAATGGCACCTGCCTCGATAAATGTCTTAAGAAGGCCCTCTTCCATAGCCTGAAGATAAATCTTTTGTGTGGCAGGAATCACGATAACCCTGATACCATCCGCAACCTTTTTACCCTCAAGAATCTTTGCTGCAATACGCAGATCATCCATACGGCCGTTGGTACATGAACCGATTACTACCTGGTCAATCTTTACATCACCCACCTCATCGATGGTACGTGTATTGTCAGGCAGATGTGGGAATGAAACTGTAGACTTAAGTGTGCTAAGGTCGATTGTATACTCCTCATCATACTCTGCATCACTATCAGCCTCATACTCTGTGAACGGACGCTTTGAATGCTCCTTCATGTACTCTCTTGTGAGATCATCTACAGGGAAGATACCATTCTTGCCGCCGGCCTCAATTGCCATATTGGCGATAGTAAATCTGTCATCCATAGAAAGATATTTAAGTCCCTCTCCGACAAACTCCATTGACTTATAAAGTGCGCCGTCCACACCAATCATACCGATGATATGAAGGATGACATCCTTGCCGCTGATCCACTCAGCCGGTTTTCCGATGATATTGAACTTGATGGCAGAAGGTACCTTAAACCAGGCCTTGCCTGTAGCCATTCCTGCTGCCATATCAGTGCTTCCCACACCTGTAGAGAAGGCTCCTAAAGCTCCGTATGTACATGTATGAGAATCAGCTCCTATAATCACATCACCTGCTACAGTCAGTCCCTGCTCAGGTAAAAGTGCATGCTCAATGCCCATTTTTCCTACATCAAAGTAATTTGTAATCTCATTTTTGCAGGCAAACTCGCGAACACATTTACAGTGTTCTGCTGACTTGATGTCCTTGTTTGGTGCAAAGTGATCCATAACAAGTGCGATTTTATCTTTATTAAACACTCCCTCTACCTTCATCTTGTCGATCTCATGAATCGCTACAGGTGAGGTAATGTCGTTTCCAAGCACAAGATCTAAATCAGCCTCAATGAGCTGTCCTGCACTAACAGAGTCAAGGCCTGCGTGTGCAGCAAGAATCTTCTGCGTCATTGTCATTCCCATGCTTATATCCTCCTAGCATATAAAAATATTGTATTATGATTGTATCTGAATCAAGTTTACTTAAGACATCATAACATATGATTTACCATAATAAAAATACATAATAAACATATTTACCATAACTAAATCTCATGGTATAATAAACATAAATTTGTTGATGTTCACACCTTTTTGTGACAAGCAACGATTACAGCCCATTAAAAGTACAAACCACAGGAGGTACAAATGAACCAGAATCTCTCATCTTACTGGATTTTCTATACTGTCGCCAATGCCGGCAATATATCAAAGGCAGCCAAGGAGCTCTATATCAGCCAGCCTGCCATCAGCAAGTCAATTCAAAAGCTCGAGGACGGACTGGAATGCAAGCTTTTTTCCAGAAGCTCCAGAGGTGTCGTCTTGACCGATGAGGGCAGGCTTCTTTATGATCATGTAAGCGAGGCCTTTGAGGCATTAAATGAGGGTGAGGAAAAGCTGAAGCGCTCAATAGAGCTCGGTGTCGGCCAGCTTAAGATTGGTGTCAGCTCAACACTCTGCAAATATATGCTTTTGCCATATCTCAAGGAATTCATACACAGAAATCCTCATATAAGCATCTCAATCGAATGTCAGTCCACCAACGAGACCTTAAAGCTCCTCGATGATGACAAAATAGATATAGGTCTGATTGGAAAACCAGCATCCCTTAAGACTTTCAATTTCTATTATCTGGACAACATCGAGGATATATTTGTCACTACAAAGGACTATCTGCGCAACTTAAGCGCCCGTGGTGTCAAAAAGAGCGAGATTTTGCAAAACTCTACTCTCATGCTTCTCGATAAAGGCAATATGACACGTAAATATATTGATGATTATCTGCAGGAGAACCAGATACACGTAAAGGACTCTATAGATATATCAAATATGGACCTGCTCATCGACTTTGCCAAAATAGGCGTAGGTGTGGCCTGCGTCATAAAAAGCATAGTTTCAAAAGAGCTTGCTGACGGTACCCTGATTGAAATTCCTCTCGGCATACCAATCCACAAGCGTGAGGTTGGCTTTGCTTACAAGGAGTCTTCAAAGCTTTCCACCTCTTTACAGACCTTTATCAAGTTTTATGAGAGCTACACACCAGAGGATTTTTAAATAAAAAAATATGATCCCGGAGGTATTACCTTGAAAGAACAAATACACACTATCCCCATATCAGACGCCTTTGACAATGCCGGCGAATGCCCATTCTGCTATATAGAAAAACGCACCGAGGATCACGTCATGGATTTTGTACTTGGTCATGGTGCCTCTTACATGGAGGCTGACATACGCGATATGACCGATAAGGAGGGCTTCTGCCGTGCACATTTCAAAAAAATGTTTGACTATGGCAATTCACTCGGAAACGCCTGGATACTAAAAACCATGTACATGCGCCATATTGAGGAGATGGACAAAGAATTTAAGAACTTTAAGCCTGATTCAGTGCAAAGGAGCGGTCTTTTCAAAAAAGCAAACGCCTCCTCCAATTCCATCGTGGACTGGATTAACAAGCGTGAATCAACCTGCTTTATATGTGACAGCGTAAACAAGACCTTTAATGCATACATGAAGACCTTCTTCACTATGTATGAAAAGGATCCTGAACTAAAAGAAAAATTAAAGAACACAAAAGGATTTTGTCTCGATCACCTGAAAGTGGTTCTGGAAGGAGCTGACACTTATTTAAAAGGTGATAAGCGCAAAGAATTTTACGATATCGTGCTCCCTCTAATGCACGACAACATGAACCGCATATATGAAGATGTTGCATGGTTCATCGAAAAATATGATTATAAAAATAAAGATGCCGACTGGAAAAATTCCAAGGATGCGATCCAGCGCGGTATGCAGAAGCTTCGCGGAAGTGATCCATCACTTCCACCACATGTTCTCAAAAAATAAAATCACCCGGTATTCTGCCGGCCATCTAGTGGCTGTGCAAAATACCGGGTAATTTTTATTTCATTACGATGTTTACAATACGTCCCGGAACATAAATCTCTTTTACGATATTTCCTGTAAGCTTATCTGCAATAACATCCTTTGCTTTTGCAATAACATCATCCTTAGGATCCTGTTTTCCGATTGCAAGAGTGCCCTTGGTCTTTCCGTTGATCTGTACAGCAATCTCTACTGTATCCTCAACAGTCTTTGCCTCGTCGTATACCGGCCATGGCTCAAATGCGATTGTATCGTCATGTCCCATTCTCTGCCAGATTTCCTCACCAACATGTGGACATACACAAGAAAGCATCTTGATAAGTCCCTCTGCAAACTCTCTAGGACATCTGCCTGCCTTGTATACTTCATTGACAAAAATCATCATCTGGCTGATAGCTGTATTGTAGCCAAGTGCCTCGAAGTCGTTTGTGACCTTCTTTACTGTCTGATGATAGATTCTTGTGAGCTTTCCATCATCCTCTTCGATAATATTCTCAGGCTCAGTAAAGAAATTCCATACACGTGTGATGAATCTCTTTGCTCCCTGTACGTTGCTGTCGTTCCAAGGCTTTGAAACCTCAAGTGGTCCCATGAACATCTCGTAGAGACGAAGTGTATCAGCGCCGTACTCCTCGACTACATCACTAGGATTTACTACGAACTCCGGGAATCTCTTGCCCATCTTGATACCGTTTGATCCAAGGATCATTCCCTGATGTACGAGCTTCTTAAAAGGCTCCTTTACAGGAGATAAGCCCTGATCAAAGAGGAATCTGTTCCAGATTCTTGAATACATGAGGTGTCCTACCGCATGCTCCGGTCCACCAACATAGAGATCTACAGGCATCCAGTGCTTTAAGAGCTCCTGATTTGCAAATTCCTTATCATTGTGTGGATCAATATATCTCATATAATACCATGAGGATCCTGCCGAGCCAGGCATGGTGGATGTCTCACGAGTACCCTTTACGCCGTTTCTGTCATACTGCTTCCACTCTGTAGCGTTCTCAAGAGGTGCCTTGCCATTCTTGCCCTTGTAATCCTCAAGCTCAGGAAGGACAAGCGGAAGCTCATCATCAGGAAGGAAATAGATTGAACCATCCTCCTTGTATACGCATGGAACAGGCTCTCCCCAGTATCTCTGACGTGCAAAAATCCACTCACGGAACTTGTAGTTTACAGTTCTCTTTGCCACGCCCATCTTCTCAAGCTTGGCTGTGATAGCTTCCTTAGCATCCTCAACTACCATTCCGGTAAACTCCTCTGAGTTGATGAGCTTGCAGCCCTTTCCAAGATAATCATGCTTCTCAAATGCATGCTCTGATACATCTGCACCATCAATTACCTGAATCATCTCAATATCATGAGCCTGTGCATACTCGAAATCTCGCTGATCATGAGTAGGAACTGCCATAACAGCACCTGTACCGTAGCTTGCCAGTACGAAATCACCGATGAACATTCGCACTTCCTTGCCGTTTACAGGGTTGATACAATGAAGTCCCTTAAGCTCACAGCCTGACTTTGTCTTGTTAAGCTCAGTTCTGTCCATATCACTCTTCTTTACAGTCTCATCTATGTAAGCCTGAACCTCTTCTTTGTTCTCGACTCTGTCCATGAGACCCTTTACTATATCTCCGTCCGGAGCAAGCACCATAAATGTGATACCATATATTGTCTCGATACATGTAGTAAAGATAGAGAACTCTCCACCACCTACAATCTGGAATTTGACCTCGACACCTGTGCTCTTGCCAATCCAGTTTCTCTGCATTTCCTTGGTAGACTCAGGCCAGTCTATCTCATTAAGCCCCTCAAGGAGCTTTTCTGCAAATGCCGGCTGGTCAATAACCCACTGTTTCATGTTCTTGCGGACTACAGGATAGCCACCACGCTCTGACTTGCCATCTATAACCTCATCGTTTGAGAGAACTGTTCCAAGCTCCTCGCACCAGTTTACAGGCATATCAATATGCTTTGCATATCCGGCCTCATAAAGCTTCTTGAAAATCCACTGTGTCCACTTGTAAAACTCAGGGTCACTTGTAGAAATCATCTTTGACCAGTCATAATCAAAACCAAGCTCTCTTAACTGCTTTGAGAAGGTCTCTATATTCTTCTGAGTGAAACCGTTTGGATGATGACCTGTGTTTACAGCATACTGCTCTGCCGGTAAACCGAATGAATCATATCCCATCGGATGAAGTACATTGTAGCCCTGCATTCTCTTCATACGCGACATGATATCTGTAGCTGTATAGCCCTCCGGATGTCCAGCGTGAAGGCCTACTCCTGAAGGGTAAGGGAACATATCAAGTGCATAGTATTTAGGCTTTGAAAAATCCCAAACATCAGTCTTGAATGTCTCGTGTTCTTTCCAGTATTCCTGCCATTTTTTCTCTATGGCCTTGTGATTGTATGGTTCTGACATACTTGCCTCCTTATATCAAAAACGCTCCGCCTCTCAAAGAGACGAAGGCGTATTTTTAATCCGTCTGATTAACATTCATAATTTTACACATCACACTATATTTTGTCAAGTTTTGCTATATAAAAAACCCGGTGCATCACTGCCCCGGGTCTTATTGTCATATATATCTGACAGATTAGTTGTTGATGAGCTTGTCGCTCTCATCATTCCAGCTGTAAAGCTTACGGATTTCCTCACCAACCTTCTCTGAAGGATGCTCAGAAGCAAGCTTTCTCATAGCCTTGAAGTGTACCTGACGTCCTGCTGGTGACATATCAAGTAAGAACTCCTTAGCAAATGTACCATCCTGGATGTCAGAAAGAATCTTCTTCATAGCTTTCTTTGTCTCAGCTGTAACAATCTTAGGTCCTGTTACATAATCACCATACTCAGCTGTATTAGAGATAGAGTATCTCATACCTGCGAAGCCTGACTGGTAGATAAGGTCTACGATGAGCTTCATCTCATGGATACACTCGAAGTATGCGTTTCTTGGGTCATAACCAGCCTCGCAAAGTGTTTCGAAACCAGCCTGCATAAGTGCACAAACACCACCACAAAGAACTGCCTGCTCACCGAAGAGGTCTGTCTCTGTCTCTGTACGGAATGTTGTCTCAAGAAGTCCGGCTCTTGCTCCGCCAATTCCAAGACCATATGCAAGTGCAAGGTCCCATGCCTTTCCTGTAGCATCCTGCTCTACAGCGATAAGACAAGGTGTTCCTTTTCCTGCCTGGTACTCTGAACGTACTGTATGTCCCGGAGCCTTAGGTGCGATCATAGCTACATCTACATCCTTTGGTGGCTTAATGCATCCAAAGTGGATGTTGAAGCCGTGAGCGAACATAAGCATGTTGCCCGGCTCAAGGTTTGGCTCGATATCCTTCTTGTACATATCTGCCTGTAACTCATCATTTATAAGAATCATGATGATATCAGCCTGCTTTGCAGCCTCTGCAGCGACATATACCTTGAAGCCCTGCTCTTCTGCTCTCTTCCATGACTTGCTGCCCTCATAAAGACCGATGATGACATTGCATCCTGAATCCTTTAAGTTAAGTGCATGTGCATGTCCCTGGCTGCCGTAACCGATAATGGCAATTGTCTTGCCCTCTAATAATGAAAGGTTACAATCATCCTGATAAAATAATCTTGGTTCTGCCATTTTGTTTTCCTCCTGTTAATTTAAGTAAACTATTTATATGTAAGGATTGTCCTGTGACTAATCCAACATAACTACATCATCGGAACCTCTGGTAAGTCCTGTGATTCCCGTTCTTGCGAGCTCTAATATTTCATAGCCGCTAAGTAAGTCTATGAACTTATCAAGCTTGTCCTGTGTACCTATGAGCTCAATAATCATAGAGTCATGAGTGACATCAACTATCTTGCCGTGGAAGATCTCAGTCACATTCATAACTGCCTGTCTTTGTGTATCGAGTGCTCTTATCTTTATCATAATAAGCTCCCTGCACACTGAGAGTCCCGGCTCAAGCTTCTTGATATCAAGTACATCCTCAAGCTTCGCCAACTGCTTCTCTATCTGCTCAAGCACCTGCTCATCACCGCTTGCAACAATTGTGATACGTGTGTAGCGCGGATCTGCTGTAACCCCTGAAGAGAAACTATCAATATTAAATCCCCTGCGACTGAACAGTCCTGAAATACGACTGGTCACTCCGGGATTGTTCTCAACTAAAAGAGATAATGCCTGTCTTCTCATCGAAAAACCTTCCTCACAATTTCTATTATTTCTGTTCACATGATGATAATATTACTATAATCTGTATTTGTCAAGCAATATCGTTAATATAACTTAAATTCATATTATCAATAACAATATTTATACATCCATAACCTCGATAAATGCCTGTTTTATAACGTTTTATACAGTATCTTCAAAAAAAGCCGAGCGACATACAACCGCCCGGCTTTAGAATTATCTAATATAATTCTGTTTAATATATTATAACTGTGGTCCTGCTGCAACAAGTGCTTTACCAGCCTCATTTGTTGTGTACTTAACAAAGTTCTTGTTGAATCTCTCTGCAAGATCTTTAGCCTTTGCCTCCCACTCAGAAGCATCAGCATATGTGTCACGAGGATCAAGGATTCCTGAATCAACTCCAGGAAGCTCTGTAGGAACCTCGAAATCGAACATAGGGATCTTCTTTGTTGGAGCATTAAGGATATCACCAGAAAGGATAGCGTCGATGATTCCTCTTGTATCCTTGATTGTGATTCTCTTTCCTGTTCCGTTCCATCCTGTATTTACAAGGTATGCCTTAGCGCCTGACTTCTCCATCTTCTTAACGAGCTCTGCAGCGTATTTTGTAGGATGAAGCTCAAGGAATGCCTGTCCGAAGCAAGCTGAGAATGTAGGTGTTGGCTCAGTAATTCCACGCTCTGTTCCTGCAAGCTTTGCAGTAAATCCTGAAAGGAAGTAGTACTGTGTCTGCTCAGGTGTAAGAATAGATACTGGTGGAAGTACTCCGAATGCATCTGCTGAAAGGAAGATTACGTTCTTTGCAGCCGGTGCTGAAGATACTGGCTTAACAATATTTGTGATGTGGTTGATTGGGTAAGATACACGTGTATTCTCTGTTACACTCTTGTCCTCGAAATCAATCTTTCCATCATCAGCAACTGTAACGTTCTCAAGAAGAGCATCTCTTCTGATTGCGTTGTAGATATCAGGCTCAGACTCTTTGTCAAGACCGATAACCTTAGCGTAGCATCCACCCTCGAAGTTGAATACGCCGTTGTCATCCCAGCCGTGCTCGTCATCTCCGATAAGAAGACGCTTAGGATCTGTAGAAAGTGTTGTCTTACCTGTTCCTGAAAGACCGAAGAAGATTGCTGTGTTCTCTCCGTTCATGTCAGCGTTTGCTGAACAGTGCATTGAAGCGATGCCCTTAAGTGGGAGGTAGTAGTTCATCATAGAGAACATACCCTTCTTCATCTCTCCGCCGTACCATGTATTGATGATAACCTGCTCTTTTGATGTGATGTTAAATGCAACACATGTCTCTGAGTTAAGACCTAACTCCTTGTAGTTCTCAACCTTAGCCTTTGAAGCATTGTATACTACGAAATCAGGCTCGAAGTTCTCAAGCTCCTCTGCTGATGGCTGGATGAACATGTTTGTTACGAAATGAGCCTGCCAAGCAACCTCAACGATGAAACGAACTGCCATACGTGTATCCTTGTTTGCTCCACAGAATGCATCTACTACGAAAAGCTTCTTGTTGCAGAGCTCTTTCTTAGCAAGATCCTTAACTGTTGCCCAAACATCCTCTTTCATTGGATGGTTGTCGTTTGGATACTCAGGTGTATTCCACCATACTGTGTCCTTAGAATTCTCGTCCATAACGATATATTTATCTTTAGGAGAACGTCCAGTGTAGATACCTGTCATAACGTTAACTGCACCAAGCTCTGTCTCCTTACCAACCTCGTAACCCTCAAGGCCGGCTTTTGTCTCTTCCTCGAATAATGTCTCGTAAGAAGGATTGTGAACGATCTCTGTTGTTCCGGTAATGCCATACTTTGTTAAATCAACATTTGCCATTTGAATAAACCTCTTTTCTATAAATTATGGATTTACATCCATTTCTTTTGTTAGTATATATGTTTGTTAAAAAAAAATCAATATCTACTTTTCAATTTACACTTATTTCACACTTTTTCGACATGTATAATATATTTCCCACACATCAGCCGTTCGCATATCTGGTGAGAAACTGCCTGGTACGCTCCTCCTTCGGATGGTCAATCACCTCATGTGGGTCGCCATGCTCAACAATCACACCACCGTCCATGAAGATCACCTGATCCGCAACATCACGCGCAAAGGCCATCTCATGCGTGACAATAATCATTGTGGTATTCTGCTGCGCAAGGGAACGGATGACCTTAAGCACCTCTCCGGTAAGCTCCGGGTCAAGAGCTGAAGTAGGCTCATCAAAGCAGAGTATATCAGGCTTAAGTGCCAGTGCCCTTGCTATAGCTACACGCTGCTGCTGTCCACCCGAGAGCTGATGCGGATAATGGTTCATCCTCTCAGCAAGCCCCATTCTGTCCAGAAGCTCCTTTCCATGCTCATCAATACGTGTAAGGATTGCTTTTTTATCCTTTTTAAACTCAGGTGTCTCCTGTGCCAGAAGGCGCTCTGCCAGAGTGACATTCTCAAGCGCTGTGTACTGTGGAAAAAGATTAAACTGCTGAAACACCATACCAAAATGCAGTCTCTTTTTGCGAAGCTCTGCGTCTTTATCCTTGCCCGCTTCGGAAGCATCAAAAAGAGTCTCACCATTTACAATAATCTGGCCACTGTCAGGTCTCTCAAGAAAGTTAAGGCACCGTAACAGCGTAGTCTTTCCTGAGCCTGATGAACCGATTATCGCAAGAGCATTGCCCTCCTCCATGGAAAAGCTGACATCCTTAAGCACATTAGTCCTTCCAAAGTGTTTTTCTATATTTCTAACCTCTAAAATTGCCATGTCTTCCTCCTACCTGAAATAATCCAGCTTTTTCTCGATATAATTAAATAAAAGTGTAAGGATTCCGACAAATACGAGATAAAATACACCTGTATAAAACAGCGGCCATGTAAGTCCGTCAGACTTCATAAACGCCGCTCCCGCAAAGGTAAGCTCGTATGCCGCAATAATTCTGGCAAGAGAAGTATCCTTTACCAGAGTGATTATCTCATTTGACATAGGCGGAACAACACGCTTAATCATCTGAAGCAGAGTGATTTTAAAGAAAATCTGCTGCTTTGTCATGCCTAACACCTGTCCTGCCTCTCTCTGACCGGCCGGAACACCCTCTATGCCACCTCTGAATATAACAGAGAAATAACATGCATAGTTGATGACAAACGCTACAACCGTCGCTGTAATACGTCCGGTCTCATCACCACTCCATATAGCCTGATGAAGCCACAAGCCCGGTCCGTAGAATATAATGATAAGCTGAAGCATAAGCGGTGTGCCGCGGATAACCCATACAAACACATTCATGACAGCCTTTACAGGCTTAAACCTGCTCAAAAGCCCAAATGCAAATATAAGCCCCAGTGGCAGTGCAAATATAAGTGTGAGTATAAATATTTCAAAGGTGGTCCAAAGACCACTCATAAGTGCTTGTGTAACAGTCCCGAACATTTTATTTCTCCCGCTCAACAACTACCTGTGCATTGTTACAGTATGCATTTGTGCATTCCATAGACTTTGTAACCTCATCTGTGAGTGTCATGCCATTCCAGACAACGTCAATCTTCTTTGAATCAAGCTCCATAACCTTGTTGTCCCAGTCGATAACTACAAATTCAACATCCACGCCGAGCTTCTCACCGACAAGTCTAGCCATATCTGCATCAAAGCCAATCCATTTGTCATCCTTATCCTTGTAATCCATAGGCTCAAACTCTGTGATACCGACAATCATCTTGCCCTGTGACTTGATATAATCCACATCACTGTCGCTTTCAGACTGCTTGAACTCGTAAGGCTCCTGCTCAAGGAGTGAATCCTGTACTCCGTATTTCTTTGCAATCTCCTGCGCGCTGCCATCAGCATATGCTTCTGCGAATACACTGTTGATATATGAAGCAAGATCAGAACCCTTACGGCATCCGACACCATACTTCTCTGAGGTAAGCTCTGTTGTATGTACTAAATCAGGGTAGCTTGTGCCCTCTCCAATCATGGCTCCTGCCATTAAAAGGTCTATGATTGCCGCATCAGATGTACCTGATTTAACCTCCATAAGCGCATCAGCCTGTGATGAAACCGAATTGTAATTAAAGCCCTTTTCCTCTGCCACAGCCTCTCCTGCTGAGCCTGCCTCAACTGCGTAAGTCATGCCGTCGCCCTTTTCGCTTTTTTGTGTTCCCGCACCCTTGATGCCACCACAGGCAGTCATTGAAAGTGCTAAAGTTGCTGTCAAAAGAAGTGCTAATCCTCTTCTCATACTCATTTCCTCCATATGTTAAATAATCATTGTAATTATTCAAAATCATCCAATAACTACAACCTTTTAACATATTAGCAAATTATCACGCTAAAGTAAAGAGGAATTATCCACCAAATCAACAGTTATGTTCTTCCATTTTATACAAGCCCCAGACTTTTAATTATATAAAGCCAGAGTGTCAGCGTAAACGCACTGAGCAGTGTCGTGAGCATTATCGTGGTCGATGAAATAACGCCCTCATGCCCCATGTTCCTTGCCATGACAAAGCAGCTCACTGTAGTTGCTGAGCCAAGCATCACAAGAATTGCAATAAGCTCACTGTCCCTGAACCCGAAGGCTACCGCAATAGGAAGAAATACTGCCACAAAGCCTACAAGCTTGATAAATGTGGCTGCAAATGCAGGCTTCGCCTTTGCTGATGCTTTTTTCAAATCAAATGTGGCACCCATAGCCATAAGTCCCATAGGCGTTGCCATATTGCCAATGCTCGTCACAGCCTTTGCCGGTATTCCCGCAAACGGCAGACCTATAGCTGACCACAGAAGGCCTGCAACAATTCCTAAAATAATAGGATTGGTCACTATTCCCTTAAATGTCTTTTTGAGCACTGCCCTGTCTATGCCGTTTTGCCCCGGCTTAAAAAATGAAAGCACTATAACAGCCATCACGTTGTAAAGCGGTACGCTTCCTATAATCATGACAGGTGCCATGCCTGCGTTTCCATAAATGTTCTGGATAAAAGCTATTCCAAGCAGCGCAGCACTGCTTCTGTATGAGGCCTGTATAAACTCGCCCCGTATAGATTTATCCCTCCACAGACAGGAAACAAGTGTTGATATTGTAATGCTTATCAACGTAACCACAAAGCAGAATACTATAAATTTAATGTTCCAAACCCTTGAAAAATCAACTGCCGCAAGATCACTAAACAGTAAAAAAGGTAAAGGTATCTTAAACACAAACTTATTCATCCTGTTTGCAAAATCTTCGTCCAAAATCCCCACCTTGCGAAGAAAAAGTCCAAACACCATCATCAGAAAAATAGGTCCTGTGGCATTTAGACAAAACATTAAATTTTCCATCTCAAATTAAGCCTCCGTCATATCAGTAATCTGTAGTTTGTAATTATACTATTTTGTACATTCCAGCTACCACAATAAGCTTTGAACTTAGATATGTCAACCTTTTATTGCACTGTAGATTATTTTAAAAAATTATGGTACACTTATCGCATATTTTATTTAGGAAGGAATTAAACGGTTTGAAAATTCTTATTTTATCCTGTGACACCGGCGAGGGACACAACAGTGCCGGTAAAGCTATAAAAGAAGCGGCAGAGCATAAAGGACATTCTGTGACAATGATAGATATGTTTCTCTTATCGGGTAAAGGAACATCGCACGCAGTATCAGGAGCATATATAGGCATTGTAAAGCATATTCCGTTTTTCTTCGGACTACTCTATAAGGTTGGCATGCTGATATCGAGTGATAAACGTAAATCCCCTGTCTATTTTGCCAATGCCCTGCTTTGTAAAAAGCTATCAGCATACATTGAATCAAACGGCTTTGATGCTGTCGTCACACCTCATCTGTACCCTGCTGAGACCCTGAGCTGCATGAAGCGAAAAAATCTGCTTCATATTCCTGCCGTCGCTGTGGGAACCGACTACACCTGTATCCCATTCTGGGAAGAGACAAATATGGATTATTATGTTATTCCACACGATGATCTGACCGATGAATTTGCAAAACGTGGTATTCCTGAAAACAAGCTGCTGCCATTAGGCATCCCGGTACGACAGGCCTTCTGTACAAGGACTGCTAAAGCTGATGCAAGAACAAGATTACATCTGCCATCCGATGTGCCTATCTTTCTTGTGATGAGTGGCAGCATGGGGTTTGGCAAGCTTGCTGTCTTTGCCGCAGAGCTTGCAATAAGATGTCATAATAATGAGCATATTGTAATCATTTGCGGCAACAATACTAAAATAAAACGCATACTGCAAAATGAGTTTAAGTTCAACAAACGTGTACACGTAATAGGCTACACCAATCAGGTTTCACTTTTCATGGATGCCTGTGATGTAATCTATACAAAGCCCGGCGGCCTCACATCAACTGAGGCACTGGTAAAAAATATACCGATTGTACACACTGCTCCAATCCCCGGATGCGAGGCAGCAAATGTTGCATTTTTCAAAAAACGTCATCTGTCTGTCTCATCAAAGCGTCTGTCAAAGCAGATTGAGCTTGGGAAAATAATGATAGAAAATAAAGAGCTAAATGCAGAAATGATACGTGCACAGCGTCGTGAGCGAAAGCCATATGCTGCCATACAGATTGTTGGTCTGCTTGAAGAACTGACTCACACTGATACAACTGACTGACTATAAAACCATGTAACTATAAAACTATAAGGAAATTATCATGCTATATTTTTTATTTACACTCTTAGGCTTCGTACTCGGAAGCACTCTCTTTGCTTACTGGATACCAAAACTATTAAAAAACATTGATATCTGCACACTTCCCGATGACCACAATCCGGGTGTGAGCAACGCATTTATGTATGGTGGCTTTTTATGCGGAATACTATCACTCATATGTGAGCTTGCAAAGGGATTTATCCCGGTGTATCTTGGTCAGAAATGCTTAGATATAAACTCACTTCTGTTTGTACCTGTTTTAGTTGCACCTGTCTTTGGACATGCATTTCCTTTTTTACAAAAACAAAAAGGCGGTAAAGCTATTACCGCCTCCTTCGGAGTCCTTTTGGGCCTGTTTCCGGAATTGCATCCGGCTGTCTATCTAGCATTTTTCTTTATATTCTTTTCAGTTGTAGTAATAATAAATCCACATTCGCTCAGATCTATTCTGACATTTGGTTTTTTTGCATTCAATGTCCTTTTGACTATAAAAACAGCCTCAATCCAGATTGGCTGCTTCATAATCGCAGTGATTGTGATATACAGACACCTGATAAAGCACAATAACGGACCGGTAAGGATAAGTATACTGCATCAGCGGTAATTATGGTATCTGCTTTTACTCATTGATTTTGCTTCTTACATAACTGTTTATTTTCATACATATAGGAATCAGCCCTATCAAATAATATTTGTAATGTACTCTCCTTACAATCCTCCGATATCGCCCATCCGCAAGCGTAATCAATGGGAACAGGCTGTGTTATTTATACAATCGTCGCATATACTGTCGGATGGATAGGAGGAACAAGTTCTATCCTTCACGGAATTATTGCAGCCATATTTCAAATAGCTTTGGCATTTATAATTTGGGGAGGCTTCATGCTTCACTATCGCAATGATGTCAGAAAAATGAATGAAAAAATCAAAGAATTATAGACTTGTTCATGGAATTTAAATTCAAAGGAAGAGAGGGCTCATTGTCCCTCTCTCTTCTCAATCAACTGCCTGTAAAATAAATAATTTCTTGTAAAAATAATTCCCGCTGATGCCAGTGCCAGACCCAGCCTGGAATAAAAAAATGCCGGCAATCAGCAGCAACGTTTTTTTCTTTACACAAAATTTATCTTTCATCTGCGTTCTCCCTATACTCTCTTAAATACTCCATTTACATAATTCGTTTCCCATCATATGATTATCTTAAGCTATTTCTTTTTTCATTGCCTTGTAGCCAATTAATACTGTCCAAACATATGCACAGGTTTTTGGAATCATCAGCATGCCGATCATCGGAATTACATCAGCCAACAGTACAACCGGAATATAGAATGCAAAGCTCAGGACAATTGTCAACCACATCCAACGAAAAGAGCTATCCTTATTTTCTTTTGCACTTTTATAGAATAAAACTATGATAATTAATCCCATCAGTGCAAACGGAATATTTCGGTAGATTCCCCATGAAAGCGGAGCATCTGCACTGAGCCAGGCATTCTGAGGCATCATACACAGAACAATTCTTAATCCTGCAAGACTATAAATAGCTGCTGTAGCTGCTTTATAGCCTTTAATCTGATAACGCTCACGCCATATATGATAAAGAACGACATAAAAAATAGTCATAGTGACAGAGGTTATCCACTTGCCTAACCCAAGCTGTACAGTAAAGTTCTCAAGACCTGTTGTACAAAGCGCTGTTGCACGAGGAACCAGATGAAATGCATCTCCACTTCCTAAAATAACTGCCATAATTCCAAACATGGTAAACTGACGGTTTCCTTTGCTTTTTCGAATCATTAAAATTCCGATTGTGATTACCGAAAACAAATATACGGTATCAAATATAGTTTCTACAATTGCCTGCATAATAAAAATCCTTTCTACTTAGATACATCTTTAAACATATAAGTGAACACTGTTCATTTTGTTTCAAAAATTTTCCCACACTCTAATGTGGGAGAATTTTAATATAATGTTTTATTAATCAACATCAGTATTGAAGACGGATTATAATCCTGACGAATCATTGATACCAATATTAAAGAAAATAATATATCTGCAAACTGTTTTTCCGTGAATTGTTCATCAAATACATCTGGACGAATCTTAGGATCATTCTTTAATATATTACACAATCCATTAAGAATATGCCCCCATGTCTGCAGCATTTTCTTCTTTCCATCCGTTTTTTCATCCTTCATAAATCCAAGCGAATGCAGAGAAAAGAAGCCCGGAAATTGCTCATTTCCATATTCCAGTCTTTTATAAATCCATGAGATACAGGCAGCAACATCTTTAAAGACCTGCTCATCCTCAGGGTTAAAAAAGATTTCACGCCAAATACTCTCAATTGTATCCCCAAGCAAATCTGACTTGGATTCATAGTAATTGTAGATTGTCCCCGCCGAAACAGAACATCGGGATGCAACAGCTCGTATGCTTACAGCAGTCCATCCGTTTTCTTTGATTAGCTCTCTGCTTGCAGCTAATATGTCTTCTTTTGAAGTTGCAAGATGGTTCACGAATTCACTCCTCTTCAATATAGTGGCATTAGTTATTTTGTTAAATGAACATTGTTCATGTTAAAAATATACACCGTTCATTTTATTTTGTCAATACCTTTTTTAGTAATACTATTCATGTAAACAAACATAACAACACTATCAACAAAATTCCCAGTAATGGGTATTTAAAAATATATCTCCACGAATCCGTAAAAACACTGATGAAAATTCAAAGCCCTGATACATTTATTTGACTTCAATAAAAATGGTGTATTATTCTATTTTTCTCATTTAGCAAATCTGTTTTAATAGCGTTGACAAATGTGTAAAATGAAACGCTACATTGAATGCTGCGCAAAAGTCACCTCGAAAATCGTTCCCCCGGTCTTGCCTGATTTAATACAAATACTGCCATCATGTACTCTAACGATTTCACGGACAAGAGCAAGTCCGAGTCCTACGCCACCCAGCTCCCGGCTTCTGGATTTATCCACACGGAAGAATGGCTCGAACACTCTCTCCCTAAGCTCCTTTGGTATTCCGCTTCCCGTATCTTCTACAGACAGATAAACATGCTTGTTTCTCTGATATGCGGTTACTGTAACTTGTCCGAGCGGATGATTATATTTGATGGCATTCTCAACCAGATTGTATACAAGCCTGTAAATAAGGATATCACTGCCTATCATAGTGGCATCCTCACATTTTCCAATCAGCTTTATATTCTTTTCCACGGCAAGAGGCTCAAGGTCTGCCAAAACCTCTTCAACAATAGCATCCAATATAATTTTATCATCCCTTCCCACCGACTGAAGCTCGCTCATGTCAAGAAGAGTCTTTACCATCCTGTTTAATTTATCATTTTGCTCCGTAACCATTTTTATGGTCTGCAAAGTGTCTGCATCATTCCCCGGGTGAGTGGCAGAATTATATAAATCAAGCTGTACCTGCATTAACGCTAATGGAGTTCTCAGCTCATGTGCTGCATTTGCAGTAAACTGTCTCTGTATCTCAAATGCATCCGACAGACGCTCAAGCATCTTATTATAAGAAATACCCAGCTGGTTCAGTTCCTTAACATTGTTTTCCTCTATTCTTGAATCAGACAGATTCTGAGCCTGTACCTCTTCAATTTTATCTGAAAACTCCCTGATTGGTCTGAGTGCATGCCCGCTTATAAAATAAGTGACGACACCTCCCAAAAGCGCCAGCAAAACCGTGATTATCAGACTGTTTCTTTTATAGTCGGCCTTATTATTGTACACCTGAACCGAAAATTCATCCGCAAACTCATCCCACTTATCGTCCGGTATGCTGATATATATTTCATCTGATTTGTTTCCTTTTTCATCCCCCTGTGACTCTACCGCATCCTTAAGAGAATCGATGTAATACACACCATTTTTATAGACAAACATAGTCAGGCAGCCACATATAATAGCAATACACAATGTAGTAATGCACGTAAGTCTCCACTGTAGCGACATTCTTTTCATCTGTCAGACTCCTCCCGTATTTTATAACCTTCACCCACCTTGTTCAAAATGGGATCATATCCCAGCTTCGCCTTAAGCTTTTTTCTAAGTGAAGACATATGTACCCTGATTGCTCCGCTAAAGCTGTCTGCCGTGGCATCCCACACATGCTCTATCAGCTCCTCCTGGCTCACCGGTCTGCCTATATTGATAAGTAAATATTCCAAAATACCATTCTCTTTTCTTGTCAGTGGGACCGGCTCTCCCTTTGCATATGCCTCGCGTTTAATCGTATCAAACTTTATTTCTCCGCATTTAAGACATATATCATTCTGTACAAATTTCCTTCTTGTCAGGCTTCTGATACGTGCCTCAAGCTCCTGCAGATGGAATGGTTTTTCCATGTAATCATTTGCTCCTGCATCCAGTCCTTCTACCTTATCAGCAATCTGACCTCTTGCAGATAATATCAAAACCTTAGTTTCATCATTGTATTTTCTAAGCTCCTTAAGAAGCTCCATGCCATCCATCCCCGGCAGATTCAAATCCAAAACTATCAGATCATAATTCTCCGACAGTATACATTCAAGAGCCTCTTTCCCATCATAACAGGTATCCACCTCATAACCGGCAGCATACAGACTCTTTGCAACCATATCACATATTTGTTTCTCATCCTCAACAATTAATAATCTCAAAATGTTCTCCTGCTTCTTAACAATAATTTTACAACCTATATTGTATAATACCAAAGTCAGCTGGTCAACAATACAACAAAAAAGGAGCAACATTATGTTGAAATACCAAAAAACATGTCAAATCATTCTGCTTATCCTTGGTGTATCCATGGTAAGCTATGGTGCAGTCAGAGGTGAAGCGGCTACCGTGCTTGGTAAAGCAATAAAACTATGTCTGGAGTGTGTCGGAATTGGATAAGAAAAAGAAATTACTATCAAAAAAGCTGGCAAAAATACGTGGATGGATACAGGCCGCAGCAACGCTGCTGACAAATATTCATATTCCGAATTTATTTAAGGGTAAAATATATCAGGGCAATGCAAAAACAGTATGCGTACCCGGATTAAACTGCTACTCCTGCCCTGCCGCGACAGGAGCCTGTCCAATAGGGGCATTTCAGGCAGTCGTCGGATCATCAAGATTTAAGTTTTCATACTACATAACCGGATTTTTTATTTTACTCGGTGTAACTCTCGGCAGATTTATATGTGGTTTTTTGTGCCCATTTGGATGGTTTCAGGATTTACTTCACAAAATACCCGGAAAGAAATTATCCACAGCCAAATTAAAGCCTCTTAGGTACCTAAAATATGTCATTCTTATTGTTTTCGTTATACTTCTTCCGATGCTTGTAACGAACTCTATAGGAATGGGAGACCCGTTCTTCTGCAAATATATCTGTCCTCAGGGTGTTTTAGAGGGTGCTATACCGTTATCTATTGGAAATGCTGCTATCCGTTCTGCGCTGGGAAAGCTTTTTTCATTCAAGTGTATGATTTTAATTGCAGTGATTGTACTAAGTATCTTATTTTACAGGCCCTTCTGTAAATGGATTTGTCCGCTTGGAGCAATCTACTCATTATTTAATAAGGTCAGCCTGCTCAAAATCACCGTTGATAGCAGCAAATGTGTCGGATGCGGTCAATGCTCAAAGGCATGTAAGATGGATGTGGATGTGTGTAAGACACCGGATCACCCCGAGTGCATACGCTGCGGTGCCTGCATAAAGGCCTGTCCGAAGGACGCCATCTGCTACCGGTTTATGGGAAAATCATGTCAAAAAAATGACAACAGATAACTATTAAACATTTTACTATTATTTTTAAAGGAGAAATTACTCATGAAAAACAAATTATCATTTATTTCTATTTTTACACTCTGCATAGCATTATCACTTACAGCATGCGGCGTAAAGCAAGCTTCCACAACAGATTCTAAGAACACTCAGACTGAAGCCGGCTCAGAAGCATCCGGCAAATCAGATTCCAGGCTTGATGATTTATATCAGCAGGAAAATCAGCTTTTTGCAGATCACGCTGATGTGTGGAACAAGGCATTTGGCATGATGAACAAAAGTGACGCCGATCCAAACGGAAATTATGCTGATTATCTTGCCGGTACCGTAGAATCAAACAAGGATTCATTCACAGACGATGAGCTAAAAACACTTAATGCGGATATTGAAACCATACGAAAAATCGAGGAACAGATAGCAGAGCTTGAAAACAAAAATACATCATCAGACGATAACAAGAAGGACAGCTCTAAAGCCTCATCTGTATTCAGTGATTTTTCCGGTGAGGATTTTGATGGCAATAAGGTTGATGACAGCCTGTTTTCCGGTAATGCAGTAACAGTCGTCAATTTCTGGTTTACCGGCTGCAAACCATGTGTCGCTGAGTTATCCAAGCTTAACGAATTAAATGATGCTATCAAATCAATGGGCGGAGAAGTTGTTGGCATCAACACTGAGACCTTCGATGGCAATAAAACAGCAATCAAAGAGGCTGCCTCTGTTCTTGAAAGCCAGGGTGTCAAATATCGTAATCTGTCAATTGACTCCTCTAGCGCTGCCGGTAAATATGCCTCAGAAATCATGGCATTTCCAACAACTATACTTGTTGACAGAAATGGCAATATTGTAGGCGAACCAATGCTCGGCGGAATTGATAACAAGGACAACTATGATGCCCTTATGAAGCAGATTCAGTCTGTAATTGATGCAGACAGCACAAATAAATAGAGGTCTACATATTGCCCTGAAATAGCCTCCATTTTCTGACTTTCTGCACACAAAAAGACGCACGAGGAAACCAGTATCATAAATACTGTTCGTTTCCCCTGCGTCTCTGGTGCTTCCATCTTACGATGTGCCCTTATATCTCTTCATTAAAAATAATACTATTCCTGTAAAAAAACATAACAATGCTATCAACAAAATCCCCAGTAATGGGAATTTAAAAATATATCTCCACGAATCAGTAAAACACTGATGAAAATTCGAAAATTCAAATCCCTGATACATTTTTGCAAACAATGGCATCAGCAAAGAAAGTACTATACCTATAATCATAAGCCCTGTCGCAACACATTTCCAAGCTAAATTTTTATTCTCTATTTTAAGACTTTGTTGGCTTTTTGTATTGTTCTCCATCTCTTCATTCATAAGATAATCCAATGAGCAGTCAAAGTATCTTCCAAGCTTAACCATATTCTCCATATCAGGAATCGTTCCCATCTCCCATTTAGAAACAGCCTGTCTGGATACATTCAGTTTTTCTGCCAGTTGTTCCTGTGATAATCCATTTTGTTTTCTTAACTTCTGTAATTTTTCAGCAAATGTCATATCTTGCATCTCCTCCCTCTATATTTATGTATTATTATAATACATTTTTTCATTCATAACATCTACCAACTTGACCTTGCAAATCCGCAATTTGAAATTACTTTACTTGAAATAATACGATTTATGAATAATTTGACTCCAATAAAAATGGTGTATGCCATACCCACTAAGTAATGCATACACCATTAAATTACATTAGAAATTACTTAAACTCAATAATGGAATGTTCTATCATTTTTGTAATTTATTTCTATACTCGCTTGGTGTCAATCTATATTTTTCTTTAAAAACACGATTAAAGGTTCTAAGACTTCCAAAACCACTGTCCATCGAGATTTCTGTCAGGGTATCATCTGTAGTTTCAATTCTCTGACAGGCATACCCCAGACGCGCCTCATTCACATATTGATTAAAACTGCTGTGAAATGTCTTTGAAAACAATCTGGATAATGAAAATTTGCTCACGCCAAGGTCATGTGCCATTCCATCAAGTGATATACTCTTATTAAAATTGGCAGAAATATATGATACGGTACGGTATATTATATCATCGCTGCCAATTTTGCTCTTTTCCACCAATTTCATCATCGGAATACATCTTGCAAGTATAATCTGCAAATAAGCTTGAACAACCCATATATCATTCTGCCCGGTATCTATTATGGATTCCACTGCTCTGTACACTTCATCCGGAATAACATCACTTTTTACAACAGGATATTGTGGAGCATTATTCCGCAGTACATTTTCAAATCTACCAAAAATCATTTGTGGAGCATTAATAAAAACCGCCTCATTGACTTCTGATGAAAACACCTGATAATGATGTATAACATCAGGAAATACTACTCCTATATCACCTGTTTCCATGTGATACAGCTCCTGTCCTACACCAAGCTCTAATGTTCCTTTCGTAACGCATACAATTTCCATTGCATTATGCAGATGTGGTGGCTGGTGCCGTGGCTTCCGCTTTACTGCAATAATCTCTTCATTTGTGTTTTCATACGTTAAATGCACTCAGATCATCTCTCCCATATTACTACGATAATTATTCAATTCCTTTTTCTCTTCTAAGCTTTTCATTTGCAGCTTCTACATTCATCTTTGAAAGAAGAATTGTAATAAGAATCTCAAATACAAATGGTAACCATAAATACATTACCTGAAGCATAGTAATTGCAGATGCCGGCTGAGTCGCATTTGTACCTACATAACCACTGATTTCAAGCAGCCATCCTACAATAGCTGTTCCAATTCCACCACCAATTTTGATTCCAAGTGATGTGCATGAATACATAGTTCCATCTACTCTCTTTCCCTGAGTCAGGTAAGTATACTCAGAGCACTCGGCAATTACTGCATTCATGTCTCCCTGCCAAGGTCCCTGTCCTAATGCTGCAACTGCAGTAAACAGCATCATCAGTGGAACGCTTCCCATGTATCCTGCTACAATCACAAGTGCTCTTGCTATCGTAGCCAGAATATATCCACGTTTATTAAGCTTATACATTCCTTTCCACTTTCCAACAAGAGTTGGTGTGAAAATAAGTGCTATTATAAGAGGAATATTTACAGCCCACGCAAATACACCAAACAGATTTTTATTCTTAAGAACCCATGTACAATAATAAATACCTGCCCCAATCATAGCACTGTATAACTGCTGCAAAATATAAGTTCCACAAATCATCATATAGTACTTATTCTTAACAAGCAGCTTAAATGCCTGAACAAGACCATACTTCTTTTCTTCATCGTTCTCTATTCCGGAGTTAAGCTCCTCTTCCGGAAGCTCCTTAACCGACAATCCTGAAATCGTATTTACTACAAGGCCTATCAAAGCATAAATAATAGCTACGACTCTCCATGCAGCAGCACCTCCACCGCATACATCAACAAATGCAACTGTTATAGACTGAATTATCAGACTGGTTGAAAAGGCAAAAATAAAACGGTAAGAGCCCATCTGTACACGCTCTTTGCTGTTCTTTGTTACCAGCGAAGTAAGTGCAGAATATGCAATATTATTTGCTGTATAAAATACACCATTCAATAATGTATATGCTATAAAGAACCATGCATACTGAGCAGTCCTGCCCCAGCTTGTAGGAATTGCAAAAACTGCTACAAGTGTCAAAGCACAACCTATATAGCCATAAATCATCCATGGCCTTGCTTTTCCAAGCTTTGTATGTGTTTTATCAATAAGCGAACCAAAGAAAATATCTGTAAAACCATCAAATAATTTAGATGCTGCGATTAATGTTCCAACGATTCCTGATGCAAGTCCTATAGTATCTGTAAGATATACCATAACAAAGGATGTCAGGAATGCATATACTACATTTCCTGCAATATCACCGGAACCATAACCAATTTTGTTGTACCACTTTAAGTACGTCTTTTCTTCCATGAAAAACCTCCAATTAATTACTTTGTTTTATCTTTAACAGCTATACTAATTTTATATATTTGTGCAAATTTTGTCTATAAACATAATAGGCTGTAATATGCACAAAATGATACACTTTTTTAAAACAGGTGTTTTTATGATAAAGTACACTCAAATCCTCATAAAATCGTGAAACTATCATACTTAAAAACCTCCTTAATAGTTGTCCTACTCTATATAAATATTACACTCCAAATCAACCTTTTGTCCATAAATATAAATAGACAAAACATGCATAAAATGCTACAATACAAGCGGAGGTGTATAATGTATATTAACACGGGATATTTGAATCATTCACATAAAGATTTTAAAGATAAAAGCCGCCCTCTGATTGTAGGAAGCTGCGGAACCTATCGCCTGTCACAGCATCCTAAGATGCCTACATACAGGCCCAGAGGAAGACTGGATTACCAGATTATATACATATCATCCGGTCTTGTTCATTTCCACTTTGACAATCCTGAAAATGAGACAATCATTCCAGCAGGACATATAGTGTTATTTCGCCCAAAAGAGCTTCAAAAATATGAATTTTATGGTAAGGATAAGACTCAGATATATTGGATTCACTTTACCGGAAGCGACGTAAAAAACACTTTAAGAAAATACGGATTTACAGACAATAAAAGAGTCTTTAATGTTGGAACGTCTCTTGAATATGAACAGGTTTTCAAAAGGATTATTACAGAGCTTCAAAGATGTCAGGACAATTATGAGGAAATGCTCATGCTTTTGCTACGACACCTTTTGATTATATTTAACCGTAAAATAACAACTGAGCATGTAATCAGAAATGAATTCCTTGACAGCCAGATGGATACAGCAATTACATATTTCAATACAAACTACAACCGCTCTATTAACGTGGAGGAATATGCTTCATCAATTGGTATGAGCATAAGCTGGTTTATCAGGAGCTTTCGGAAATATACCGGTAATACACCAGTACAATTTCTCACAGCACTAAGAATGACAAACGCACAGGTGCTGCTTGAAACGACATCCTACTCTATAAACGAGATTGCAGGCATTGTCGGATACAATAATCCACTATACTTCAGTCGATTGTTCCATAAACAAAAAGGATGTTCTCCTTCTGAATACAGAGCCAGAAATACATAATAAGAAGACAAAAGCAGGAGCAAATGCTCCTGCTTTATCCGGATACTTATCTTTTTAATGAATGACTAACAGATTGTAAAAGAATAATCCTTATCAGTCTCCGCACTGATACGATAATCCTCTTCCACATCAGTTCCCCAGCTGTCGATACCTCCAACACCTCTTACTGCGCCATATATGCATAAAACAGTTCTTCTTGCCGGTGGCAGTTCTTCATGGTGAAGAGCGTTTTCAATCTCAGATGCGGTATAAGGCAGACAAGAAAATGCAAATTTTTCATCATTCTTTTCAATGCGCAGTGTCTGTGACGAGCTATCTGTCCTGCTGTTATCAAGAGCCGTATGTCTTGTAATTTCAAGCCACTCTGTATCCATTCTCATACCACATTCCTGCGGAACAAGATATTGTGTAAGACTCAGATCACTGATCTCATAGACGCCTTCTTGTGCACCTGCTTTTCTGTCAGGATATGTTTCCCCGGAGAGTCCCTTATATAAATATTTGTCAGCCAATGTTGGCATAATAAATCTCATTCCAAATACAGGAAATTCAGGGAGCCCCTGTACTCCATTATAATGTACATCCACGCGAATCTTTCCGGACGCATCAACGCTATAGCTCACAAGAACAGTTGTCGCCGGAGTTGTTATGGTCTCGTATGTATATTTTACAATAATTTCATCAGCATAAACATCACCGCCATAGCTGTTATTATCAGGTGCATATGGTTTTTGCTCCTTGCCATCCATGATCACCTGTATTCCCTTACAGTCAATAAACATATCTGCCGAAAGCCAGCTTCCGCTTTTAATATGGAACTTGCTTCCCCTGTCATTATCTGTCAACGCTCTCCAGAAAGTAGGCTTTGGGCAACGATACAGCCACTCATATCCATTTTTAACGATAGATTCCAGTCCACCCTGTGCATAAGAGAAAATATAATCAAAGCCTTCACCATGTACACCTAATGTATAGTCACCATAGACCACTCTTAATTTATCTGTATAAGCCATAGTAATACCTCACTTCCTGCATTGCCGGTTTTTCTTTCCTGTCAGCAAATACAATTCCATTTGCTGAGAATTCATAGTCTGCCGGTTTATCATCAAAATCTCCACCATAGCGTAAAACATCTTTTCCTGTAACGGGATCTTTTACCATAATTGCCTGGTCAATAAAATCCCATATAAATCCGCCATGATACATATCGTATTTGTCAATCAGCTTCATATAAGAGCCAAGTCCACCCATTGAATTTCCCATATCATGCATGAATTCGCATAAAATATACGGTTTTTTCGGACTGTTATTCAAGTATTCCTCTACATCCTCCGGTTTTGCATACATTCTGGTCTCAAAATCAGAAATAGTATCCTCATATGCCCTATTATAATAAGCGCTTTCATAATGAACTAATCTTCCATCCTTCTTTTCTGCAAAATAAACGTTCATTGCCTCAATGTCGTCTCCTGCATAGGATTCATTTCCTAATGACCAGAAAAGGATGGATGTATGGTTTTTAAAAGTTTCGAAATTGTTTTTTGCACGCTCAAGCACTGCATCTCTCCACTGTGGAATAGATCCCGGTACATTGCATGACGGTTCGATTGCCCCAAGTTTTTGGAATGAGCCATGGCTCTCCAGATTCGTTTCTGCCATCACATAAATACCTGCATCGTCGCACATATAGTACCATGGTATCTGGTCAGGATAGTGACAGGTACGCACAGAATTAATATTGTTTCTTAACATACATGATATATCTGCCTTCATGTCTTCTATACCAATACATCTTCCTGTTCTTGCATTCCACTCATGACGGTTTACTCCCGTGATAATAAGACGTTTTCCATTCAAATAGACTACTTTATCTATAATCTCTATTCTTCTGAAACCGATATCATAAGGAATTACCTCAGCCAGTGAACCATCCTCTGCTTTAAGCTCAACATAAGCATGGTATAAATATGGATTATGATTATCCCACAGCTTTACACTTTCCAAGTCAACACAAATCGTGCCTTCCAAATGGTCGTTTTCTTTATTTAACTGTAATGACTTCTCAACTAATATATTTTCTTCTCTGTCTTTTAAAATAAAGCCAGCAGTTACATTCTGACTGTCAGTAGCAGATACCTTCATGCTGACAGATACGCTTCCGCTTTTATTATCTTGATTTAACACAGGTTTGAACCATACATCCTCCAGATGAACATCCGGAATTGCCTTCAAAGTAACATTTCTGAAAATTCCAAAAAATCTGAAAAAGTCCTGATCCTCTAAAAATGCCGCCGTGCTCATCTTATGTACCTGCACTGCCAGAACATTTCCCTTTTCCTTAACATATGGTGTCAGATCAAACTCTGAAGGTGTGAAGCTGTCCTCTGCATAACCTATAAACTGACCATTAAGCCACAGATACATAGCTTCTTCTACACCTTCGAAGCATATATGTATTCTTTTTCCACACATGTTCTTATCCAAATCAAAGTATTTGATATAAGAGCCTACCGGATTGTACTGTGCTTCTGAGAACATTCCCTCTTCTGCTCCGGTTGTCTCCATACTATATGCTCCTCTGTGGTACTCTTTTCCTTCCCACGGATACATAGTGTTGATGTAACGTATTTTATCATATCCAGCCAGTTCAATATGTCCCGGAACCATAATTTTATCGAATCCTGATGCATCAAATGTTTCCTTATAAAAATCAACAGGTCTTTCCATCACATTTTTGCTGTAAGCAAACTCCCATTGACCATTTAATGACTGTAATAATGGATTTTTTTCTTTTTTCATGTCTGAATAATCCAGATAATAGCAATGATCACTATGTGGTTCCAATTGATTTACCTTAAACACTTCCGGATTATCAAGCCATTTCATATCAGCGTTCATATTTTTCCTCACTTTTCAATTATTAATATATAAAACCAAGAACAATAACTGCTTTGTTATATCTAAGATATAACAAAACCCTTGCAAAGAGCAATGTAATAAATTGTACAAATCATGCACTAAATGATACTGTTATAATTATTATGAAATGAGGGTCAAAAGGTATCATTGATGCTTGCATGCAATTTAAAAAGCTCCCGTGCATTGCACAGAGAGCTTTTTAGTCTGGTTAGTACAAACATATATTAATACGCGAATTATATGATGACACTTGCTTTCCCTTTTTTTCAAATCTTTGGATTCTTGTAATAACCTGATATTCCATCTGCAGCTTGTCCGATGAACAAGAGTATACATAAGGTTCAAAACCGGTATATTCATCATCCCCTTGCATATAATTATTCCCATAATAAAAATTCTCTATTATATTTGTTTCAAAGGAAGAATCTATTTTTGATTCAGACTCTTTTGGATCACCCATAGAATAATCACTGCCATATGTCTTTGCATATAAATCTTTCATCACTGCAGCCTGTGCCTTAGGACTATCCACATCTGCACAATAATATGTAATATAAAACGGTACTCCAAGCACCGCATCAACAGCGGCCAGCATTCTCGTATCTTCAAATGATATTATAAATATCCACGCCGATAATTCCTTGCTTATATCCGATGTTACAAAATAATCTGATATTGTGTTGTCAATACTATCATCCAAAGCAACTGCTGCACCATATTGCCAAGGAGCTGCTTCATATGTCTGTTCTGTTTCGCTGTCTGTATCCTTTGAATAGTTACTTTTAAGGCTTTGGAGCATAACTATATCGTCTTCACCGAGCATCTGCATAATACCTGACTGCTTCTGCAGCTCACAGGCACCCTTCAGAAAAGTCTGAATAGCCGTATAAGCCTGTCCCACCGGAATCTCAGTATCCAACGGTTCCCTTATCTCATTATATTTCCCATTCCACAGCTCATTTACATTGTCCTGCATCAGAGACATCATCTTTGTAAGCCTCTCTTCAGCTGAAATAGAGTGGCTGTAGGGGCTTATATCTGAGTTGCTTATCGTAGTACTCGTTTTGGCAATTTTTGCTGCTTTAAGTGAAATCAGATAATTCGGTATCATATTTCCCGCACATACAACTGCCAGAATAATGCATATACACACTATTCCCTTGATTTTATCCGGTTTTTTATCAATACATTTGCGCACTGATAAATGCTTACTTCTCATCCAATGCCTCCGCTTTCATGTCAAAATACACCTTGATTCCTTTACCTGACTCACTCTCATAATGGATTTTTGTATCATGCAGATTAGCAATCCTTGATACAAGTGCAAGCCCAAGCCCTGCTCCATGCTCACTTCTTGATCGTGACTTGTCAACCATATAAAAAGCCTCTGTAATGCGCTCTATATCTTCAGGCGGTATTCCTCTTCCATTGTCCGAAACTGCAATACGATAAATACTGTGCGAAATAAGTCTGCCTGATACATCTACCTTGCTGCCTCCTGATTTCACTGCATTGTCTATCAGATTAAGAAGCATGGTCTTAAACAGATCATATTCCAGCCACACCCATGCCTCATCCGCACTGTACACAATCTCTGTATTATGCTTTTTTGCCGCTTCATGTGCGGTTTCCACACAGTCTGCTATAATCTCAGATATTCTTGTTTCTTCAAGCCTGAAATCATTTTTATCAAGAGTGATAAGCTCCAGCAGCTTAAATGATAATGCTTCAAGCCTCATGCCCTCATTCAGTATGACTCCGGCAGCACTGTGCACCTCATCCTCGGACAGTTTTTTCTGATACAGGGTATCTGCATATCCTATAATTGATGTCATTGGGGTTTTGAGCTCATGTGCGAAGTTTGCAGTAAAATCCTCCTGCTTCTTTGCCGCCATCTGAAGTTCATAAACTTTGCTTTCAAGGTTTTTCGCAAGCTCGTTGAAAGCCCTCGCAAGCTCACCTATTTCATCCTTTGTCTTTACATCACTTCTTGCTGTGTAATCACCATCTGCAAATTTTTTGGTGGTGGCTGTTAATCCGGCAAGAGGCTTTGTAATCATCCAAGAAAGTATCAATATGACCATCATACCAACAGCAAATATAACAATATAGTACACGCTGCATCTATACCTAAGCTCCTTTGACTCATCGAAAACCGGTGTAATATCACTTTCCGTTATCAGAATATACCTGTTATCATTCAGTTTAAAGCCGCTTTTGACATGGATATATCTGCAGCTTTGCTTTTCACCGGTATCTTTAGTATTCTCTTTTGACACTATACTGTATGTAAGCGTACCATCCTTTACCTTTATATCCTTTTGCTCATAATTACATGAATTGGCATATATCCTTTTTCCATCATCATCAGCAAGATACATTCCTCCTTCATCTCCAACAATGGATTTTGCCGACTGCGACATCATATCTGTAAGCTCCTTATCCACATCCTCACTCTTCATATTAAGTATGACAGTTTCAATCGAATATTTTATCATCTGATGCTGCGAAAGTGCACTGTCCTGCTCCCTTTTAACTGCATGCTCCAGCGAATATGATAGAGTCACATATTCTATCATTCCAAGGGCAACAGCCAGTATCACTGTCATTCCAAGAAACATTTTATAGAAAAATTTCATCCGCGAACCTCCAGACGATAGCCAATCCTGAAAACTGTGACAATCTTTTGATTCCAGTTAAGCTTTTTCCTTAGTCTTTGTACATGTGAGTCCAATGTCCTTGTCTCCCCGGTATACTCCTCCTGCCATACAAGTTCATAAAGCCTGCGCCTGCTGAGTGCAACATTCTTATTCTTCATAAGCTCATACAACAGGTCAAATTCCTTTACTGTGAGCTCTACCTGCTCACCTGCCTTTGTCACTGTACGTGATTTAGGATCTATAGCTACATCCTCTATTTCCAGACGCTCTGCCATGCGCTGAGTGCGCCTTAATACGGTTTCCACTCTCGCAAGCAGCTCCCCTATCTGAAATGGTTTGCATATGTAATCATCCGCGCCCATACGAAGCCCTCGTATCCTTTCATCCACCTGTCCCATAGCAGATATTATTATGACCGGAGTATCCCCAATTCCCCTGACATAGTCAAGCAATTCATAACCATTTATCTCAGGAAGCATAATATCAAGCAGCAGATCATATCTGTTCTGCTCAATTTTGTCCGCCCCTTCCTTGCCATCAAACGCTCTTTCGCATTGATATCCCTCAGCCTTCAGGGTGTCACATATTAAATTATTTATGTCGTTGTCATCTTCCACTATGAGAATACTGGTCATAAGCTGCTCCTCTTCTATGATTATGATAGAATTATTATAGCATAAAGATGTGTCATAGTTGTAAAAAACACCCTGTTATTTAACTCAATAATAGGATGTTTTACCGGCACTTATACAAATATATTCTCACACATACATACTCCAGACAGCTCTAATCTGAGATGATATATTTTTGAATAACCATCTTTTGCCACTTTTTTCAATGCTGTTTGGATCATTTATTGAAAATCCTTCATCATCATAGCCTGTTATAACCATAAAATGTCCTGTATCTGTAAAATCTCCCGGTCCTACATTTACCACAATAGGATGTCCTTCATCAAGCTCTGCTTTCATTCTGCTCTCATCCAGCGCCACTGTCTTTGCTTTTACGCCGTAGTGCCTGCAGCCTTCACTTATAAGCGTCCATGAACTTCCCGAACCATCCACACTGTAACCGGCTTCCTTTGAATACTTTGCTACTGCAATAGGTGATGCATCCCTGTTGTGTGTCAGATAAACCACTACCATCGAAAGTGTAGTGGGACCGCATCCGCTTGCTGCAAAGAAATTGCCGCTATATTTTTCGTAGCCCCAGCGTTTATCCCACTGCACAAATAACGGAACACTATCCATAGACGCTTCTTCTGTCAAATCAATTGTGTGTTCCTTCACATGTTCCGCCGGATAATCATACACAAACTCAAGTGCCTCTTCATTCTTCAAAGCAAGGTCCTTTAGCTGTTTTGGATATTGGGTACTGTTCATTATATCATCAAGCATCGACTGATTATTTTGTATCTTATTCTTTTCAGAGATTTTGCTATTTTCTATAACAGCATTATCATATGTATTATTTCCGGCTTCAACATCATATTTATTTGTCCTGCCATCACCTGATCTTATCATACTGCTTCCAACAGCCACAAATACAGCCACAGCTATGATACTACAGGAAAATATGATAGAACGCAGTATTTTTCTGCACCTGCGTCTCCTTCGACGTAAATTTGCCCCATGTCTGCAACATTTATTTTGTGTCATGTCCACTTTCTACCCTCCTGCTTCTTTGTAACTGATATTGTGTATCATTACTCTATCAAAAGCATTCGTTTATTATGTTGCATACTTGTGTCATAGTTGTAAAATATTCCAATATTAAATTGTATAAATAAACTGACCAATGACAGTATTGCAGGATATTTTAACCTGTCACTGTATTAAGCAACTTTTGACTATATATTCTGTTATTTTGGCAAGTAATATTAGTTTTCATATTCTATAATGACATCGTAAACAGAAAGGAGATGAATTTCCATGAGAAATAAATTACACAATTTTATTGATAACTTACTTAGCTTTTATGCAAGCTTCTTTACTCACAGATTTTATCAAATATAATGTGCATAGTATACATAAAATACCTGATGTCCCCCATATCCTTCCACTAAAGCTATGAGTTGCATTCCAGTTTTCTTCATCCTGCAATGTCAATACGATCCTGATTCCTATCGTATTGTTCTGCTTAATCTTCGGCAGGTAATTTCCTATAACAATAAACCTGTTCCATAATAAATTAATGCTATAAATAAATCCTCTGTTTTTGCTCTTTGATACAATTATTTATAATAAGTTATAGATTCTAAACTGCCATGAGTATTTATACTTTGGATATACGTATTATCATAATAAAAGTATTCTCCTAATTGGCTGCCATAAGTTTCTTCTAACGTAAGTCCAATAATAGCATAATTTCCTTCTGAAAAGTAGTCTATGAAAGCTCCTCTGGCAGAAGGACATCTTTCTTTTACATCTAATGCTATTTTTTTTATATCTTCGTTCTCTACAATTATTTTATTATAGCTTGAATCTCTTGTTGATATTTCAACCCCATTAGTATATATAATATTATAATTTAATTTTTTAGCAGAAAATCCTTTTCTATTAAATAAATTTTTCTGTAAAGTTATTGTTACAGGTTTATTATTTATAATAGCAATATAGGTATCATCAGATTGTATAATTCCAGTTTGATAGTTGTATTTTAATAAATAATTACAGTTATTTATTACATATAATTCATACACATAAGGAATTATAAAAACAATAACAGGAATTATATTTAAAATGATATATTTTTTGATACTTAAAATATTATAATCAGTATTATTTGATTTTTTTATTTTTCTATTTATACAACAAATACTTACTATATGAATGATGAATGATATTATAGAAATTGGAAATAAAAATATAAAGTCCCAACCTATATCTACTATTTCACTAC